>TARA_R110002012_G_scaffold23261_2_pt1 | contig 22654 bp, 18 predicted proteins | sample TARA_R110002012 | Tara Oceans TARA_R110002012 (sample SAMEA4396515) | marine metagenome | biome: Westerlies Biome; feature: [DCM] deep chlorophyll maximum layer (ENVO:01000326); material: water (ENVO:00002006), including particulate matter (ENVO:01000060) such as... | depth 40 m | reverse complement strand
TTTATGAGAACCATAGTAAGTCTTCCAATCACTTTCTTTTTGGATTACTTTAAATTTAGGTGGGCGGCCTTTACCCTCATGAAGAGCTAATTCTTTTTTACCCAATTTTCTTTTAATATTATAAATTAGGGATTTTTTGCCTACATATTTTTTTCCTGTAGGTATGTGGGTTGTTTGATAAACATATCCAATTGCCCCTTTAGGGAAATCTTCATAACTTTTTGGTATCATGTGTCGTATCTTATAACGAATGTTGTATCTGTTTCTTCAGACATTTTTATTGGTTGGGCGAATTTTCCTACAGCTAATAAATTATAATCATTATCATATAAACCTATTGTTGTTGTATATGGTTTAAATAGTGTTATCTGAGAATTATCTATTGAACTTGTTATAGAATTTACAAGATCAGTGTCAGATATAGATTTATTCTTTTTAACTGTTATATTTTGTGTGAAATTATATTCTTCCTCATCTACACTACATTGATATTCATGTTCAAAAATTAAATGAGTATTTTTGAATTTTAATGTATAATCATGAGAAGCCGTTGAATTATAATTTAATTGTACAGTCGTACTTCCTGTTAGTAATAGGGGAGAATTTATAGTAAAGTCTGTGCCATTTATAGTAACTAAATCAAATCCATTAGTTCCATAAGTAAAATTACCTTCAAGTAAAGGTATAGGTAGTGAAGTTGCACTTTGGGATAATGATGCTACAAAATAATCTATTTTACTTACACTAGCGGTTACATGACAACCTCCTGTAATGAATAAACGGTTACTATAGCTTCCTGAATTTAGGTTAAATTCTAGAATAGCTCCAGTTTCATCGACATTATTTGTCCCCTGGTCTATTCTCGCTGGTAATATTAAAAGTTCACCTGATTGGCTGACAGTAGTAAATAGATTATGTGCTCCCGAAGAGGTACCATGGGGATTTGTTAATATAACGGCTGAGGTTTTTGTAAATGCATCGGTTGCTAGCAATGATATGATCGTTGCGGAAGAGGGAGTTATAACAGAACTTACATCAGAAGCTGATACTTCTGAGATATACATTAAATCTCCATTTATTGCGGCGTTTGGCTTACCATCATTAGCACTGGCAAAGGAACCCTCATCTGAACTTTGTCCTGGTCCAAAAATATCTACTTGATCTCCTCCTAAAATAGATGATGTTAGGTTGCTATTTATTCCAATGCTAAAACCTACTGGTATGGGAGCACTGGCACTGTTAGTTGCTTTTAATTTTAAAAGATACGTTCCTGGTATACTTGAAGTAACTTCTGGTATTGAAAAGTTTTCACTTCCTGAATAAGAGCCAGAATTAATGAAAGAACTCGTAGCTAAGGTTACACCTAGTGGATCTTCAATAAAGAATGATAATCCCTGGTTAGCATTAGTATCACCTATTGTTTTGATAACATTTTCTAATGAATTAGATGAGGGAGTACTTGAAGAATGAAAACGTATAATACTACTAGAATTAGCTGACATTGTCCAAACTAATTCAATTGGGAATCCAGCACTAGAAGATGCTATTTGTAAGGCTGTTTGTGATTCTGTTGTAAATAAAGCTCCCCCTAATGTAATATTATTTAAATCTACAAAAGTAATACTTGAGGTAATTTCACCATTAGAAAATGGGAAAAGACCATTACCTTCTTCCATAGATGAAGTAAATAAGAGGTGAGTTGCTTCTGCAGTAAATGTATTTTCAGAATTTTGAGCTGTGGAAACTGATAAAGATGCCGTTATACCTTTTATTACAAATTGATCTAGTGAGAATCCTTCACCTGTGGATGAAGTAACAGCAGCTTGGCTACCTGTAAATGCTATTCCAATTGATGCAGTATCAATTACATCTAAATGGAATCCTAAGCTAGTACCACTTGTAATTAATCCTAAATGACTTTGGGATAACTGAAGATGTCCATCAGATCCTGTGTAAGTTCTTATTAAAAGACTTCCACTATAAACTCTTAATCTAGGAGCTGGGTTATGAGTAGTTAAACTTGAAGAAAAGGATGTGCCTAAATTTCCAGAGCCAGAACCTAATAATAAGCTATCTATTGTAAATAAACTACTAGTACCTATTGCAACCGTGGTAGAAGCTGAAATTTCATTTTTTAATTTAAATTGTGCAGATGCTGATACTGAACCAGATCCTATAATATTATAAGCACTTTCTACAATAAAATATTTATCTGCTACTGTTATAGTATTTCCACTTACAGAATTAATAGAAGAAATTAAAGATGATGAAATTGATCCCGTTGCTACTCCTCCCTGGAGACTATCATCATTAAATACTATTATGGGTTCATATGAGCTACTACCATAAGCTGCTCCTAATGATGTATTTAACGTAAGTACATTTGAGCCTGATTTCTCTGTTACTTTAAAACTTCCACTTAAACTAAAGGATTGGCTTATACCAACAGCGACACTACCCGTACTAGTTGCATTTGAAGCAAAAGTATATATCTCGAGGGTTTCAGGAATACTAGGATTTGTTAAGTGTTGATAGCTAAAATCAGAGGCATCCATATCTGACGCTGATACAAAGAATGAACTAGTTAATAGAGTTTGGTTAGTTACTGATAGGAGGGGAGATAATATTTGGTCTGTTGATTTATATATATTTACTCTTACTCCTAAGTCGTTTCCATTTCCATCTTGGTGGAGACCTAATAAATTAGCATCTACGGGTCCTGGTTTATTTACATTTATGTCATTTAACCTAATATCATAAGAAGCTGTTAGTTTAGTAGCTATTGAGCTTGATAAAACTAAGTGATTTGAAAATAAATTAGTACCTGGATTAGGACCTGTTATTTTGAATGTAGAAATTTTAAATTTAAAAGTATTATCAGGGTCATTATCATAATCCTTTAATTTAACAAATACTTTGTATAGTTCATTTATTAAAGGTTGATTTCCAACTTGTTCAGCTGGAGTATCATTGCCATCAGGGTAAGCATATGATGCTCTAAATTCACCACCTACTGTTATATCTGCGTTTGTAATGATTTCTTTATTTAAGCCATAACCTCCCCCTATATCTCTAAAAATTCCTACAGATAATTTAGCTGGAAGGGGACCACGATCTCCTTGTAGAGGATCAAAATCCACTATAGATCCAGTTACCTCAATTATAAAGGGATTTGAAGAGTTTTGAGGAACTGTTCGTAATATTTTAATTCTATTAGAGGTAGCACTAAAATTAGCACCATCAGTTATACCAAAGGGTACTATAGATGATTCAAAATCAAAACTAGCTCCTTTATAAACATTGTGTTGACCTGTATCTGGAGAGATACTATATAGTGCTCCTAAATAATATGCCCCTGCATTTACATTTGTTGCTTTGAGATGTATTCCATCTATATCAGAATTTACATACTCACCACCAAAATTAGTTAAGTTAGCTAAACCTATAGAAACACTACCAGTAGAAAATGAAGTATCGGCTAATGAAGCATCACTACCCGATAAGGTATCATTTATTATTATTTTATCTGAGGCAGAAGCAAAATTAACTATTACATTTTGTGATACTACATCGGCAGATGTAGATATAAAAGCATAATTATTATTATTAGTTGTTGAGTTTGCTCCTGGGCCTATGCTTATAAATGACCCAGAAGGGACAAAAGGTTGAACGGTAAGTGATCCTGTAGTTAGGAAAGAAGATGCCGTCATGAAATCAAATCTTTGTGAAATTTGATTAATAGGGTTAATAGTTACTGTATCTAATAGAGTAACGGTTTGTGGAGAGAAAGTATAAAAACCATCTGATTGTAATCCATTTTGAAGGGTAGTACTATTAACACCAAATACCTGTGTTGGATTGAAATTATTTATAATTTTTTCATTAAAGAATGAAACAAAGTTTCGATGGTAACCTGTTTCTGACGTAAATTCTCTATTTGAAATGACATTGCTAGATGATGGTTGTTCAATTCTATCTCCTATATTTTTTATTATAAATAAATTCTGTGTGGCACCAAATAGTGCTACATCGTGATTATCCTCTGTGCCTGTAGTAGGTGATAAAGTAATATTATTACTTGAAGCTGAATATTCTTGTAAAATATCTGTGTATTGAGGGTGAGTAATAGTTACGAAACCTTCATCATAAAATATATTACCTATATAAGGGGTACCTGTTATGCTTTCAGATATGTTTTGAATTTGGGTTTGAGATAAGGCATTATCCCATATCATAATTTGGGATAATTTTCCATCTAAATAACTATCTACATCTCCTCTAGTTCCTACATATAAATTCGCTTCATTTGTGGGGGGAATATTTTTTGATTCATCAAGGTTAATATCACTTCCTGAGACTGTTTTAACCCCATCTACCCATAATTGAAGTTCACTACCAGATTTTTGTGCTGAAATGTGTATTAATCTTCCAGCTGTAGCTTCTGTGAATTCAAATAGGGGAGTAGATACAAGTGAAGTAGCTTCTCCATTACTTCTTTCAAAGAATAAAGATCCTGTGTTTGTTGCATCATTTTTATAATATATCTTAAAAGGGTACTTATTTTCAGAGGGTACATCTAGTGGTTGAAGATTACCGCTAATAAAAGTAGATAATATCTCTGATGATCCTTCACCTGAATTAGGTATTATAGTTTTTGTATCAGATTTAGCTATAATAAAATATTTATCATTACTTAATGAACCTGATGTGGCTACTTTTTGTGCATTACTTAGTTTAAAATAAAAGCTTATATTAAAGTCATCATTAAGACTAAAATTATATAAATTATTATGTGGTAATCGTAAAGAACCGTTAGTTCCTGTGTCTATAAATGAAGTAAAACCCGGATGTGTGTTTCCGTCTGTAAATGTAGTCTTTTTATAATCTACTTGATTTAAGTAAAAAGAATCATCATGTATATTATCTAATGTAAAATTAGAGGGGGCATTTACTATAGGTAATCCTGTTTTATTGTTTGTAGTTAAATCAGCTTTTTTAAATCCCTTAACGGGTGCTATATAAACTAATCTTCCTTTTTCAGAAGGGTAATTAGTAATTCCTAATGTATTTGTTGTAGGATATATATTACCTTCACCATCATCTTTTATTTCAACTACTGCACCTCCATTATTAAAACTACCAGTAAGATCAAAAGAATTTTGTTTAATTCTACTACCAAATTGGTTTTGGGGGATACTTAATATATTAACCTTATTATGTAATCTTCTTTCTTGATCAATGTAATTTACATCAGGGATAAGATTAGCACTATCCGTAATATAATCACGGTAAAATATTTTATCAAGCTGGAAATATTTTCTATGGTTTAAGAAATTTCCTGCTAGAGTGTTAGGTGAATAATTGGCTTTACTTTCTGAAGTCCAATGAGCTGTGCTAAAAGTTATTTCGTTATTACCAGCGGATGAAGATACATAACTAAATTGTTTATGGGCTTCAAACGGCGTAATACTTACATCGCTAGGTTTTAATTTTTTGTATACAAACATTAATATACATTAATAATCAAGTTTAACCTTAATTAAGGCCTCTTTAGTAAAATCTTTGGCAAGTGGTTGTGATAACTTAGCTACCGCTACTAATTCATTACTATCATTATATAATCCAATAGTAGTTATGTAAACTCTTGGATTATCATTCATTGAGCTAAAAGAAAGAGTTCCATCATTTTCAATAAAAGAAGCATTAGTAGTATAATTAAATTCTTGGTTTCTTATTCTAGTAAAATAATATTGTGAAGTTACTTTTTCTTCAGAATCTAAAACAAAATTAGCAGTAGCTGATGCAGATATTGCATTAAAAAAAGCTTGATGATTTTTTCCTCCGGCATTGCTACCTTTATTTACTACAATACCTGCAGAAGCACTTATTGCTGCTGCATTAAATACTATAAAACCTGCATCAGGGTAAACTAAGCCATAACTTCCAAATGCCGTTTGTTGTAATTTACTTCCTGACATTACACCATTTGATCCTGATACTAAATTGAATTGTCTTCCTGCATTGGTCATTACAGCACTTCCAGTTTTAGTTATGGAATCATCGGTTAATTTAAGTATTCCCGAACCTTTGGCATTGGCGTTGGTACCGTCTCCTTTTAACGTTAAATTTAAAGTACCTGCTTTTAAATTTTGTCTATATCTAGATCTTTGTACATTGAGAACAAATATATCCTCCGGGGTAGAAGTATTAAATGTAAAATCAGTTAATTCAGTACCATAAACCAAATTTCTATATTGTGAATAGATGGCTCTAGAGGGACTTAATCCAAATGAACCTGTGTCATTAGTAAAGTCTAATGAGCCACTTCCTTTTCTATGTCCATATGCAAGCGCATATTGTATTTCGGATGCAGCTGATGAAGTTGCGGCATTATAAACATCTATCCTAAAGGCTCCACTACTTGTAGCTGAAGCAAATGCTTGGAAACTGGCGGTATCCCCGGCCTGTGCACTAGAAGTGTGTGCTTGTTGTAAATTATTTACGTTATTAGTCCATGTAGATGTTGCTAATTTATCTGTCGATATTACAATATCATCTGATGCGTATCTATAGTATGTAGGCATATTTTATTATGTTAAGGTTACTCCTGTTTCTGCTCCTGTAGAAGTTGTTGCTATTACTTCTTTAGAAATTTCTAAGGGTATTGTTACTCTCGCACCACTATCTATACCTTCAATTGTAATACTAGTTAATAATCTAGCATTATTACCAAATAAAGATGTAGCACTAATAGCTGTTAAGGTAAAACTTGTTCCTCTAATAGTTTCTGCGAGTGAACTATTAGAATAGGGTCTTTGGGTAGAAGCAGTGTTTCCGGTAGTTCCAACACCACTAAATGTTGTTAATAGTCTCCTATCAGCTATAGTAGCTAAATATCCTCCTGATTCCCTTAAGGTCGCTACTCCATTTAAATTTAATGTTTCAGGATTTACATTAGTTGTTGATCCTAAGGATAACTGAATTTTTGATACATTAGCTGTTACTACAGGCATTTTTGTTGTGCCTCTAGGTAAAGTGACTAGTTTAGATATCATAATGTTATTATCATCTGGAAAGGCTTCTATAATATTCATGTTTTCTATTGCTTCTCCTGAAAATTGAGATCCATTAGGATGATTTTCATTGAATAATGTATAATCAATTTCATCGTCTCCCAAGGCAAATTGTGTAATTTGAAATGATCCGTCTTGTCTAGCTAAAAGTTCTCTTCCTTTTTTTGTTAAAATAGCATCTACTATTATAGAAGTATTATTTAAATATCCCATTGTTTGTTTTTTTATAAATATATAACTTTTTTAGAAAGTTATGTTAAAATTTGATTTTTAGTGTTAAGTTTGTTAGGTACATTATTATTACCAATATCTAATCCTGCTCTACTTAAGAAAAATAATAAATTATCTTTAATAAATGGGTGGATGTTATGTGGTATGATTATAAATGGTGCATCTCCTATTCCAGAAGGTAATTGATTTTCGGCATCTAATGCTACTAGTAAAGAAGGTATAGAATCATCTAGTTTAGATATTTTATATGCAAATTTATTAGCTGCTATTTTTCCAACTGAGGCATCACCAGATGCAAATCCGAATTTTTTACTAAAATTTAATTGTCTGGCAAGGGTTGGATGTTTTCTTTGGATTTCATAAGTGTAGTAAGCTCTTCTGTTTAATCCTAATAAATCGGTCCTTACTGTTAAAAAATCAAAAGGGGAGTTTGTGCCTGCTGTTAGGAAAAATCTATTACCACTAATACTGGATGAGGTTAAATTATCTATATAACTATCTAGTACACCTAAGGTTGTAATTGATGAAGAATCAAAAACATTAACACTAATATTAGAATGAAAAGTAGCTGTTAGAGCATCCGCACTTAAATTTGTACTTCCTGCTGCCGCAGCATTGGTATATACCAAACCATTATTAGAAAATTGAATATCTCCACCATCTCCATTATTAGCTACAGTTAATGATTGTTGTAGTCTACCAGAATTAAAAAATACATTATATTTGTCTTCTAAAAAATTTGGTACAGTACCATCTAATAATTTAATGCTTATATCTTTGCCTTCAGGAAAATCAGTAAAAAAGCTTCTATAGAAACCTATTTTAGAATCATTATCATTTCCTTCAAATGTAAAATCTTCAGTGTCTAAATTTCTTGAATTTATAGTAATTGCACTTGCTATAGTTAAGTAAGATGATGAAGGAAACGGTACTAATGTAGGGTCATTAGTGTCATCTAAATTTACTATAGCATTTCCAACATATATATTTCTACTATATCTTTGTACTCCTATAGACTTTCCATAAGTAATATCTCCCTCTGTAAATTTATTTAATTCTTGGGTAATCATTAAACTTCCAGAATATCTAGGATTATTCCACCCTTTAGTAGATAAAACACTATCATTAAATTCAATCGTAAAGTCTAATCCTCCTATATCCTTTTTAGCTAACCAACTTTGTTGTGAAGGGTTTTGGGGGGCTGTGGTGGATTGAGGTAAATATTCTATTGGATCTGGCATATTTTATATAATTAATATTATTTTCCTTCAGTGGGATCATAACCTGTTATTACATTAGTAATTGGGTTAGTTACAACATCTTCTGCATATTGGTTGTATGGGCGAACTCTTCTGAAGAATTTATCACTTCTTATACCATAAATGGCATTATTTTCAAGCTCTCCACCAGAGCCACTTAGTATTATATCATGTATATCTATTATAGATTCATTCAATAAATATTCAGAGGTAATAGGAGGATTTGTTCCCGGTATTGAAGTATTATAAGAAGTTGAATCAATTGTAAGATGTAGTCCATTGATTTTAGATCTTTCTAAATAATGAGGTTCTATTACTAATCCGGTTTTGAGATTTGCTTTTGCTGGAGCAAATTGTTCAATCATCTTAAATAGGGTATGGTCAAATTGTTGGATTAATTTTAAATAATCAAAGATATTTACTATTTTTTTATCAATTTTTTGAGTATATATATCTTTTAAAGTATCCAAATCTGGGTAACTACTGGCTGTGTGGTGTCTAGGATCACCTATATAATCATCCATTCTAAAACCACCTAAAGTATAAATTATATCTTCATTAACTTCAAAAGTTGGTGAGAAAAATATTCCTAAATCAGAAAAATCATTTGGTTGTCTATCTTGTACAGATTCTTCACTTTTTATAAAAGGTGAAAGAATATTATCTTTTACTGTGCCCGTGTCTAATCTAACCTTGTCGGATACCATAGATTTACCTACAGTATCTGGTGTAGTTAAATGGTGGGTTTCTTCTACAAAAGTTGTTGTTGGGGTTGCTCCTAGTCCTATTGAAGCACTATATAAATTTCTAAAGATTTTATTTGGTGCATTATTAATATCACCTGATATAATATTATTATAATCTGAGCCTATAGGTACTCTTTGGATTAGATTTTCAAAACTAGAACTAATACTATTTCCATTATAGTTAAAGGGTGATAAAGATTGAGTTACTATTGTATTTTTACTTAATTTTTCATCCCATACTCTATACTCTTGTACACTACCTGAAAATGGATTTATTAATGAACCTGAGATAGCATGAGAGCCTACAGAAAGGGCACTACCAATTGTTATTCTGGTTTTAGCACTATCCATAGATGCAAAAAATCCAGAGGCTGCCATGCTGCAAGATAAAACGTAAGTATTTTTATTAGATGTTGTATTAGTAGCAAAAGCTTCGATTGTATTTCCTTCAGCAGAACTACTGTTTAGTCTGACAGATAAATTCCAAACATCTCCATTAAAAATAGGACCCAATAAGCTTCCAGTTATTACTTTTATTCTTCCCGCAGATGGGTCTACTAAAGATCCTGAAGCTATGACTAAATGAGCAAAAGAAGCAGAATTAATTTTTGAATTATTTAGACTTTGAGAAATACCTATAACTACATCATTAGCAGATGATGAAGGGGCTATTGCCATAATGTCAAAAGCCGTAGTAGAGCCTTTAGTAGGTAAAAATCTAGTTTGTATAGTTTTAGTAGTATTTGGGATTAATTGTGATTGAAGTACAGCTGAAGCGCCATTTGGGGAGCCCATTTTACTTTTTTTCTTATAAGAAAAAGTTCTGAATCCAGTTTTATCTACTGTGGGTCCTCCATATTCTTTTACATGAAGAATGCTTTCAGGTATACCATAACATGATATAAGTGCTTTCATGCCCCTTTCAGTACCTTTTGTTTTTAAAAGATAAGGTAAGTTATCATGTAATCTTTTCCAGATTTCTTTTGTAATATCACCTTTAGGAATTGAACCAGCATTTGAAGCACTTATCATACTTTGTGATACTGGAGCTTGATATTGGAAGATTCCATTAGCACCTTCATCCCCTGTTAGGTAAGAAAATAAATTTTCATTTTCAAACTGGTCAAATACTTTTAATCCTGCTTTTTCTAATACATCATATACTAAATCTTTTGATATACCTCTATTTAATTTACTATCTGCTTGGTTTTGTTGTGTAATATGATCTATATAAATCCAAATTTTATCAAAATGTTCTCCTATCATATTAACAAATAAAACATATTGGGCATTATCAGGGTTTGATAATATAAAATTAGGTAATGTGTTTTTTAAATTATGAATATTAATATCATCATAACGAGATGAACTTAGTAATTGTCCCCCATAATAATCATTTGTATCCACTTCACTACCTAACCATTCCTTAGCTTGACTAGAATCAACTGAATATAAGGTATAGGGTTTTACAGAGTTACTTTTAGGCCAAGAATAAGTTCCAGATTCAAAATATAAAAATCTTTCGTATGAATCAAATCCCCCAATTAAGTTTTTTTTCTTTTTTTCTATATTATTTCTCTCTGATATGACAGAAACTGAAGATGTTTGGGGACCCGTTAGAGTATCAATATCATTTATATCATTATCATATCCCTTTAATAGTGTTATTTTATAATTAAAGTTTTTTAATCTTTCAGTAGCAGAGCTAAAGTGAATAAAATTTTCAAAATGATATTTAGTTTCAGTATCCGTATCAGAAAAATCTATAGCTAATTCTAAACTGGATGATAAGTAATTATTGATATTATGGAATGACGAACTTACTGAACTCCCTAATAACTGATCATAGTTTCTATAAGCTGATGGTTTACTTGAATTAAGTCTAGTATCTATTCTTAGATTTGGGCCTTTAATTTCTTCACCCTCAATTAAATCATCTAAAGTAGGTTTTCCTAAATCAACTGTAATAGACACTGGGTTAATAATCTCTTCTGACATTCTAAACCTTTCACCTACTCCTACATTAGGAGGTAAGGGATCATATAGTTTTATTAATACTTCTGTAGGATCAGATACTGCATCTATATTAAAATTAATTGCTGTGGATTTTCTATTGCGGCTGAAGTTTAATAATATTTCTCTAAAATAAACAGAAGAATTTAAAATACCTGATATTTGGTTAATTCCATTAATTACATCACGATCCGATAATAAATCACTTTTTATTTTAATTTCTTTACCTGAAGGGGATATTTTACTAATATAAAATGGTTTAGTAAAAGTATCTAATATAAGTTTTCTATAAAATCCTAATTCTAATTTATATTGGCCACTAGTAAATCCTAATTTTCTTAAAGTTTCTGTATAGTCTATATTGATCTCATTATATAAGCCATCTTTATCACTTATTATGTCGGGTGGTTTATATCCTTTAAAGTTTTCTTCTTGGGTTAAAAGTGTATTATTTAAATCATACACATATAATTCTACATTATCTTCACGTTTACCAAATTTTCTGACTAAAGTTTTAGTAGGAAGATTTATCCTGCTTAAATTATCTATTTGTTCTTCTCTTATAATCATCCTTGTGTATTAGCGAAATTTAAAAAGCTTTGTAATACTGAGTTTACTTTATCTCTAATTTTATTTACAACTTTGTCTCTAAGTTCTTTAACTTTATCACTATTCTTTATAACACCTGGTAATGGGTCTAAAAGTTGATTAAAGAAGGCCCTAGCGTCATCTGCTACTTTATTTGCTATCCCCTCAATTTCAGATATATCAATACTTATAGCATCTAATTCAGGTAAAGAACTAAAATCACCTCCTTCTATCTCACTGATTCGGTTTCTTAATCTGTTTATTTCAGCATCTTTAGTGTTATCAGTAATATTTACACCCACATATAATTCACCATTTTCTATATAAGATCCTTGCTCAAAATTACCTTCACTTAGATTAGGGCCTGTTTTTATAGAAGAAAGTATTCCGGAGGTTGCTGCCGGATACCATCTATCGCCATTAGGATGGTCATCCTTATTATATCCTAAGATTTTAAGTAATAAATCATGAAAATCATCAGTGTAATTTATTTGTCTTTTAAATCCCTTATCCATATAAAAATAATCAGTTGAGTCTTTTTTAGATACTATTGTACCATTTCTAAAGAAAGGATGTTCAGGATCAGCCTGATCAGCTTGTAATAGAGATTGTTCTAATTTAGCTATTTGATTTAATAGGTTATTTATCCTTTCATCTTTAGGATCTGCAATATTGAATCCTTTTAAATACTCTCTGCTCCTGGAAATTAATTGGGCGTGAGAAGTAGTACCTAATTTAGGGAGATTAAAAAATAAAGAATTATATAATTCAAAAAATTGTTTTGGTGAAAATGTTTCTTCTTTAGATTGTAGTTCTTCAAAAGAAGTATCTATTTTTTTGTTAAAACTCTCTTTTGAAAATATTTGTCTATCTAATTTAATAGTACTTTTTTCAAAAATAATAACATTATCTAATGATGCCCCTAAAGAAAGATCTTGGGTTGGTCTATCTTTTATTGTAGATACTTGAGGTTTACTTCTTAGTGGGTTTACTCGACGATTTCCGGGATTTGATTTTCCTTCTATACTTGAATTTCTATAAGGTGAAGTTGCCATTAGTTAATTACTTTAAAATAATAATCATCATCATAAACTTGTATTCCATCTTCATTTTCATGTTTAAATAGAATTTTATAATATCTTCCTGCTTGTAGTCCATCCATAAATATTTTAAAATACATTCCTTCTGAGTCAGCGCTTAATTTGCTATGACTACTAAAAGGAATGATTACTTCTTCAGTAGCATGATCTTCAAGTGAATAAAATGATTTACTAGTAAAATAATGTACATCTAAGAAATTAGAAGATGTTACAAATTTCCTAGTTGGGTATAAAGGTCTAACATTTAATCTGAATTTTTTTTCTTCTACTTTTTTATATTCAGCTTTATTATTTCTTAAAGTAACATAACATTCTCCCGTCTTTTTTATCTTATTATCTGTGGCAGAGCTAGTATCATATACTGAATCATCCCAAGAAATATTTAAATAAGGTGGGTATATAGTATGAGTATCTAGAGAGAAAAAATTTAAAGTTCCATCGTCCATAGCATTAAATTCTTGTGATTGGGTTCTTTTAAGTAAAAATCCATTATTAAGAATACCATTAGGATATGTAGAATTAAATTTACTAGAGCTATAAAATTTAACAATAGGTGAAGTAACATTAAATGATAAATCTAGATTTTCATTATACCCATATGATTTTGTTACCTCAAACCCCGAGCCGGTATACCAGGATCCCCCTCCAGCTATAGATGAGGAATAACTTCCTGTAATTCCTGTTGCAAAACTAGATAATACCCAGTTTGTTGCTGTAGTACTATTATCCCTGTATTTCCAAGAAACGCCATTACTAGTTTGGGGATTATTTGCAAGTCTTCCAGTGCCATTATTATAATTTTCAGCTAAGGGGTATACTTCGAAATGTTGATCTAAAGATAAATTTTGGTGTTGAGTAGCATATAGATTTAAACTAGCTGAAAATTCGCCTGTGACTTTATTACTAATAGTAGAAACTATTTCATCAGTATTAAATTGAATTAAAATCCTAGAAGGGTATCTACTAGCAGTAGTAATGTGCTGTTCACTAGATATTGTTAAAATTTCATCTATGCTACTATTTAATTCTTCTCTTGAAGGGTGTGAATATATAGTTGCGTCTTTTTCGGGAAATATAAAATAATGTGCCATATTTAGTAAGTTTTAATTCTTCCTTTTATATCACTATTAGGAAATTTAATCTCAAAAATTGAGGGGTCTAATGATGGGTATATAACTCCATTAATTGTAGCTTGATTTAAATCATACTTATATTTTGAATAATTTAATATTTCACCAAATTTATTATTAAATGTAACTTCTTCAACAGTTTGTACACCTTCTACTTGAGCTAAATTATTTATTACTTCACTTATAATAATAGGTTGGTTTATCTGCCATCTATCTATATTAAAATATTCTTTTAAGGAATTAATGCATTTAGTTAATACTATTGTATTACTATAGTTTCTAAAACTAGTAATAACAAAATCTAATCCTAAATTAATAATAAACGCATCTTTAATATTTATAGAATCAGTTAACATTCTATATTGTTCTAAATATGTAGCTAAATTTTCTTTTGACGCCAAATTTAAATTTGTTAAATTTTTAGGGGAATTATAACCTAATGTATATAAGTTAAGTCCATTAGGGTTAGATATTCTTCTAGAAGTTTCTACTGATATTTGGTCATCTTGGTTTATATATGCTTTTGCTACTTTACCAAATTTAGAAGGCATTATTAAAGTCCTAAATATATAATCATCTTTAGTTACTATTCTTTGTTGTGCACTAAAATTAGAAGCCGCATTTAATCTAATATCATCATTAGAATCTCCATCTCCTCCCCCATTTGCCGGAGATGGATTATTTACTGTAAGTGAGGTTATTTGGTCACTAGTATCTAAACCTGCTGTGTTATTTGATGTATTAACTGTTACTTTTCTTGTTATAGAATTTGCACCAAAATTACTTTTTATTCCCCCTCCTTGTAAATAAGTAACAGTAAGAGTAGTATTTGAAGGTACTTCTCCATAAGTTTTTGTATATAAAAAATTAGATGGATCAAAAGCTTTATCTAACATACTCCTACCATCATTTATCCCTAAACCTACATTATCTGGGTTAGGAATTATTTCCTCATCATCAGAATCTGAAGTGCCTGCCCCAAATTTTATTTCAATGTTATTATTAGCTTTAAATCTAGTTACAAATCTTTTTGGTACTTTTTTAGTTTTAAGTAGGTAAGGGGTACTTCCTTTATATTGGGATAAGTTAGGATCATTAGATTCAACATTTCTTACTCCTTCAAATATAGTTTCTTGGGCTAGATAATCTACTTCGGTATATTTGTTATTATTAGAATCAATTATACTTTCAATTCCTATAATATTATTATCATTAATTTCTAATTTTAGAAATTTTTCTGGTATTCCTATATTAAATGTTTGGGTTTTTTGTTTAGCACTAATTGCTTTAACTTTCTTTGTTAGTAGATATTTTAAGGGTTGGTTAGTAGTAGTATTAATACTAAAAATAGTAATATCTGTGGGGGAGAATGATGATGAAAAATTAAAATCTACATCATCTTGAGTTAAAAATTCCATACTAGTTTGGGCCTGAGGAGCAAAAGTAGAATTTTCTTTAACAGTTAAAGCATATCTCCAATCTGGACCATTAGTTGTAGCAGGTATTGTTTGACTTATTTCTAAGTCTACTGAAGATGCATTTGTTACCTTTGGTCTATATCCTAAAGTATAAGCTAATGCAAATAGATTTTCTCTTTCTTGGGCAAATTCAAGTAAAGTTTCTTGGATTTGGGTATCAGTATAAAAAGATAATATATCTCCTACATAAGCAGTCATTTCTAAAAACATCATACCCGGGCTTCCCTCAGAAAAATCATTGGCCGTATTTGGGTAATATATTTGAGCAAAATCAATTAATTGTTGTTTTAATTGATTATAATTTTTATTTAAATAATTAACAGATTTATTATTGGTATTATTTACTTTAGAATATGCCATTAGTTTAGTGTTATTGTTACTGCGTCTATAATATTGTTTGCTAATATAGTATAAAATACTTTAAAAAGAGCTTTATGTTCATTTTGGGATATTTGAATTTGAGATACCTCTATTTCGGGAATAAATAATTCGGTTTGGCGCTGTATTTTGGTTTTTAAAACTTCAGAATTTATCTCTTGTTCAAATAATTGTTGAAAAACACCCACCCCAAAGGTTGGTTCATTAAATCTTTCTCCAGGGTTAGTTAATAGCATATTAACTAAATTACTTTTAATTTGGTCCCTAGTAGTATAATTTGGAGTAAAGGGGTCCCCAAAAGGTGAGAATGGTAATCTTACACCTAAAGCTTTTTTAGGTTGTAGATCAATAGATTTAATCTCAATAGTCTCTCTTGGTTTAAATTTTATAGCCATTAGGGTCTAAAATGTTGATTTTTCTTATTCATTGCGCTCATTAATTGGCTATAATCTTTATTTATAAATTGATTTACCGGATCATTAGCTTCAAAAATATCTTCTCTAGATGGTGATGCCGCTGTTTCATTTAATAATGAGTCTAAAGTATTATCTCCTGTGTTAAATGCTGGCATTTGTTGTTTTACTTTTTGCCTAAATTCTTCTTTTGAAGGGTTTATATCTAACCTTTCAGTCTGAATATTAGAATTTGGTTTATTTATTTCTTCTTTTAAATAAGTTAATTCACGTTTTAGTGCGTAATCTATTTCTTCTCGCACAACTTTTCTAATTATTTTTTCAAATGCATTTAATTTCATTTCTATTAGTTTTTAATAAATATATCACTTTTTAATTATTCTGTAACCAGTTTCTCTTGTTTTGAGATTTTCCATAAATTCAAAGAATTTTGGTTTATTAGAATCTTCTAAATTATTTAATATTTCTTCAGGATTATCAAATTGAATAGTAGTTTCTTCAGTAATTGTGTCATTATCTAATAAATTACTATAAAATGTTAATATTTGTAAATATGTTTGATCAGCATAATCACAAGTTATTTGTATTTTATTATCTATATTAGTTATAACTTCAAGTGCAGAATTACATTGGTCTGATATGGGTTTGGTTTGTTCTTGTATATAATCTTTAACACTGCCTAATGATGAAATTATAGCGTCAAATTCGTTTATCTTTGATTCGGCTTTTTTTATTCCATCACTTAATTTAATTATACCAGAACCACCTGATCCTGGGACCGGACTACCTACAGGAGTAGATAGTGGTAAAAGATTTAAACCTACTTTTCCTGTTGTAATTAATAATAGAATTGTGGGTAAATATTTAGTACCTTCTTCAATAAAAACATTTAATCTATCAAAAACATTAGTTACTTTATCTATTTCAGATTTAACTTGGTTAATTTGATCTTTCTTACCTCCTAACATACCTCTAACGTTTTCGCACTTTCTTTTAATTAATTTAAATTTTCTTTCAATTTCTTTTAAATCATCAGGTTTATTAATTTGAGTAGTTAGTTGTTCTTTTATACTTGATGGTTGGGGAAGTTTGGATTCAATTTGTGATTTAAATAATTTGCCAGCCTTAGAATTAGATCCTGCTGCTTGGGCTTTAGTTTTTGCTGCTTCTACAGCTAAAGTAGCTTGTGATACCGCAGTAGTAAAGGATTGTAAAATCATGTTAAAAATACTTTTTCACTTTTAATTTCTTTTAGTCTCTGTTTAAGGGACGTAATTCTACCTTGTGCCGCTTGAGTTTTTGATTTAAAAGCAGCATCTGGTGCACAAGGACCCGCAATGGGAGCTATAGGATTTAAAAGCATAAGGTCTATCTTATACATATTATCTATAATGTCTAATATTTCATTTAATATTTTTTCTAATTCATTTCCCTTTACAGCTGGGTTTACTGTAGTGGTGCTACCAGGATCTATACCTAATTGTATTTTAGGTGAATTTACTACAAATTTACTATCCTTTTGGGTAGATGTATTAAAATGAAATTCCCCATTAGTAGAAAATAAAAACCCTTTATTCGACCATAAAGTTTGATCTTCTTCAGCATTTAGAAGAATTCTTCCATTACTATTAAATATTAATTGTTTACCTATATATCTATCTGGTGCTTCTGGTTCAAATGCCATTTGATATTCTATTTGAGTTTTGTATTGCTGTTTCTATAGTAAACTTTTTTGTATTATCACTACTTTCATCATGCATTATAGGAAGTGTTGTATTTATTCTAGCGTCTGGAATATCTATATTTTTTGCAAATTGGGGTACCGAAAACCATGGACATTCCTTTCTTTTAACCTGATTGTGTCCTATAACTTGTGACTCTGGATATAAATCTAAATATTTTCTTATTAACCTAACTAAAGTATAGGTTTGTTCTTGAGTTATATTACAGGATTTCAAAGGATCCCCTACATTAATTCCTCCCATCCAATTTAAGTGAATTGAAATGTCGTTCCATGGTGACCTTAATGGTTCTATTTCTCCAGTTACTGGGTTAATGTGGTTTGGATCTCTATTTGTATGAGCTTTTCCAGCACCATTTGTTATTTCAGAGTCTGGATATAATCTAGTAGCTAAACCTCCTGTTTTTTCTATCATCCAATGATATCCACCCTTATTCCAAAATCTTCCGTAATACTTTCCATCCCCACCCTTCGATTCGTCTCCTCCCTTTACTCCATCTCTACTAATATTGGGTTTAAAGAAAAAATTCTGTGTGTCTGATGGGATTCTACTTTGATTTCCAGCGGATGTGTGAACAAATATATATCTAATTTTACGGGTAGTTCTAGACATTGTTAATCCAGGATCTGGGGGTGGAGTTATATGTTGTTGTCCACTTTTATTAATTAGAATTACGGGTTGTCTATTTATAGCTGCACGTGCCTCAGGTAATGTAACAGCTGCATCATTATTTTCGGGAAAATTAGAGTTAGCAGAATTATTGTCTGGGATAATATCACCAAAATCATCTTCGTCACCTTCTGTAGCATCTGTTCCTGCTACATCATAAGATGTTTCTATAAAAGTAATTTCGCCCTCATCTTGTGCTTCATCTAATAAGGCAAATATAGGATCATCATATATTCCTACTTCACTTATTTCTGGTGGTGATTCTTTTTGCACTGCTTCTTCTACAACATTAGAATCATCTGTTGATTGTATTGTTTCTTCTAATTCTTCATTAGTTACGACTTCTGGTAATTCAATGGGGGGTGTGGGTATGTTTTCTATTATTACATTTTCACCTGAGGGAGGTTCATATGTTACTCCCAATGAATCTACATTTGTACTTGATACTGTGAGGTTATCTATATTTTGGTTTGAAAGTTGTACAACTGCTGTATTTAGGTTATTTATACTTTCTACAGCTGCCTTACGTAAGTCTGATTTTGTATTTCCATTTGAAATAATAACTATAGGCTCTCCCTCACTTTCATTATTTGACCAATTATTTTTACCATTAGCTGTAGATGAGCCTAATCTTATAGCTGCTCCTTGTCTATCTTGTATTACAGTGTGGTCAAAAGCTACTAATTCGGATGAATCTGCGTTTTCTATAAAATCACCTGTTAATTTATCTTCCTCTGTGATGGCCTCTTGAGATATAATAGGGGCAAGTTGATTTTCAGCATTACTTCTAGCCATTTTCTTAGCTAATTCCGAATTAGGTGATTGTGCAGTCCCTGTTGCCTGATCTCCTGTAGTTAGTGATTCTAAAGTTATAGTATAGGTGTATCGTAAGACTGGTTTACGTTTTGTTCCAATATTACTTGATGTTAATTTGGAATCGATTGTTTTAGTAGGCCCTATAGCCCCACCTCTTACAGTTCTAGTATTAGGTGGGGTAGTGTTTTGTTGAATACCTACGGCAGCTTCTCCAGTATTATTAGGTGAAGAAGATAAATCTTCTGAAGCCGGTAAAGCATTGTGGTGAGAACTATTCCACACATTTACCTCACATAAGTAATATGTTTTTACAAAGGAACCATCTCCTTTTGTTTTTCTATATATATTCCTTCCAGTGGTATTAAGAATGAGAACTATTTCATTTTTAATAGGATACCTTTTTATAAAAGTAAATAAAGGTTTAGCTCTATTTAATCTATCAAGATTTCTTTTATCTGCATTTCTAAATGATACCTTATCATAAAATATAGTACCTAAAGAATCTGGGCCGGTGTAATAGGGATGATCTGAATCTCTTATGCAGTCAATAACTCTTGCTTCAACGAATTGATTTCCGTCAGAAGTTTTTTTATTATCTTTTTTAGGAGAGGGGTTATTGGTTTGGTTTCTCGTGCTCATTTTTAGCTACCTCTTCGGCTATTTGTTGAAGTTGTTTTAATTCTTCATCTGTAAGTAATGAGTCGCTACTATTTAGACTATTATTGCTTATACGTTGAATAACAGCCATCATTTTAATAAGATGTTCGTCATTTTTTACACCTACTTCAAGGTATTCCTTAATAAGAGGGACAACTACTGGAGCATCTCCAATATTTTGAATTAAGGGTTTTAATTCAGCAATTAAGGCATTTATTTGTTTGTCTTTTTTCTTACTATTAGAATAAATTTCTTTAAATACGTCAGAAGACGTTTTTCCATCAAATAATATTGTATCAAGTAGATTACTCATTGCTTATAAATATACCCAGTTTCAAGATATTGAGAATAACATTTTTGGAATATACTTTTCATTACTTTTATTACTTTAGTAATAACAGGTGTTTCTAATCCTGTTATTTCTCTAATATAAATGTATATTGCTTTTTTATTAAAAATTTCTAAAGATTCTCTTTTTTTAAATACTGTAAGTACTGCATCTGCTACTTTTATTTCTTCTGATTTTTTAAAGGTTTTTAATAATATATTATCCATATATTCAATATATAAATCTAAAAACTCAATTTTTTCATTTCTAACTTCTCTTCTTTCAAAGTCACTTAATATATTGTCATCTGTGTCAACTTCTATTAAATCTGCTTTTATTTTCTTTTTAGCATAATTTTTATTATTATAAAGAATAAGATAATTTTTTCCTACTATACTAAAATATGAAAAGGCTTTACCTCTTCCTACCTTAAAGTAGTGCAATTTTTCTAATAGAAAGCAAATAACCTCATGTTTTAAATCTTCAAGGTCATCAACTTCAGTATAATAAAATTTAAATGTATGTATAAGATTTTCTGCTAGTTTATAGAATGAATAATGTATTCTTCTATTGTAGATCTTATTTCTTTCATCTTGATCCTCACTAGCTAGATATTCTATTATAGCTAATTCTGTGTCTTCCGTAAAATATAGTCTTTTACTTTTTCTTCCTCTTTTTGCCATTTAATTAACGGAGGCGAAATTCATTTAGCGCCTCCTGTATATCCTTAACATTTTGAAAAAACCATCCTATTTCATCATCAGCAATAAATGAACCTTTTTCATCTATTGTTTTTAATCTTTTGGCACTATAATCAATAGCGTCACTTTGTTTTGCTATAAAATCTTCAAGAATTTCATTTTTTTTAATAAGATTTCTTAAAGAGAAAAGTAGTACAATTAATAGGGCTAATAATATTCCAATTATAATTTCCATTAGTTTATAAAAAATGAATCAATAATTGATTTGGTTTTTTCATTAAAATTTGGATTATTTTCTGTATTTATCGCTTTAGCCTTCCTTATAGTTTTATCAGCTTTAGAGGCATTTGCGGGTTTTGATTCTTTTTGTACGACTAAATTTCCAGAATTCCACATTTGATATTCAATTTCTTGTGATGTTTGTATAGCTTGATGGAGTAATATTGGAAGGTGGCATCTAAATTTAGTTTCTTTTTGACCACTATAAAAATAAAATTTATTACTTTCGTCAAATAAACCTTCTTGATTGCGGATAGCTAAATATTCATTATGTGAGAGTTTAATACCCGCATCTTGTAATAAGAAAATTGTACGATCATAAATTTTCATTGCTGGTACTTCCGCATTAAATTTATAAACCATTCCTAAATTCTTTACATGCCAGTCAGAGTCATTTTTTTGGAAATATTCATTATTCCAATCTCCTAATTTTCCTAACTGGGAAAATAATGAAACAAAATTAAGTTCTTCATCTGTGTAAGTTTTATTAGCATTATGAAATGCATATAACTTATGTAATTGGTTAGCTATTTTATTTACACGTAAAATATGATCTAAATAACCCCCTGGAAATGCATTATTAAACCAATCTTTAGTAGATGCTGGAGCGAACATTATTCGTTCCTTTAAACAATCTGCAAGTACTTTAAGTTTTTCTAAACGTTTGCCTTCAAAATTAGATTCTAAAACCTCATTAAAAGTTTCAAAATTAATTTTAATTTGTTCAGCTCCTATCATCTTAAATGTCCTATTCTAGTATTATTATCATCTGGTTCAATATTAATAATATTTTCTAGATTTTCATATTTTTCTTTTAATCCTTCATCCATATAATGGAGAGCTTCTTTTGTTTGTCCTCTTTTTACTAAAGTATAAAGGGTAGCTAATCCTTGATCTAAACGTTCAAGTGCTATATTCATTTGTCTTTGGTATCTTGCTGCCATGTTAATTTTTTTATATTTTCTGTATTGTATAAATTTAGTTATGATTATCCAAATTTTTTATAATATGAATTACAAATATATAATCTTTCTATAAGATTTGATTTATTTT
>TARA_R110002012_G_scaffold37023_3_pt1 | contig 22687 bp, 12 predicted proteins | sample TARA_R110002012 | Tara Oceans TARA_R110002012 (sample SAMEA4396515) | marine metagenome | biome: Westerlies Biome; feature: [DCM] deep chlorophyll maximum layer (ENVO:01000326); material: water (ENVO:00002006), including particulate matter (ENVO:01000060) such as... | depth 40 m | reverse complement strand
TTCCTTCAGGGGGTGTACTTTCTTGTGTAGATCCAGGAAATGGCTCAGGATTCTTTACAGGTCCTACTGCTTTAGCAGATTGTAATGCATGTATAACAGCTAATTGCCCAGATTGTTATGTTGAATCATGGAATTGTATAGTAGATGTTACTGGTAATAGTACATGCCAAGATCCTGGTGATGGGACTGGAACATGGAATAATAGTAACGGAGGTTTAGCAGCATGTGCAGCATGTAACGGTTGCCCATTAGATCCATTATGTACAGGAGTAGATCCAACATATGATTGTGATACAACTATTGGATGTTATCAAGTTCTTACAGGATTAGGAGCATATCCAGATTTAGCAACTTGTGATCCGCATTGTCCTACTAATGATCCAAATGGAGGACAATACGAAGGAGATTGTATAAATTGTTTAACAGATCCTGATATGCAAATATTAATGGAAAAAGTTGCTGAAATATGTAAAGACTGTAATCCACCATTCGGCCTAGAAGCAAATGAAGTAGTATGTGATGATTGTTTTGGTAACTCAAATCTTTATGTAATTTTAGATATGACATCAACATTTTGGACTACACAAGCAACACAACTGACTAAACTAACTGCACTAGCTAACTTTAAGACCAATGTAATTTTACCAGCATTTAATCAACTTAAAGCAGACTTCCCAAGTTATGGAGGACATCTATATATTCTTCCTGGGTCATATAATATTCCGCAGTGTACAGATTATAATGATTCAGGTGTAACTCCTCCTGCAAGTACAACAAATTACGAAAATTGGTTAGAGTGGGCTGCATATCCTCTTACTGGAAATGCAGGAGCAAATGGGGCATTGCCTAATCCGTTTACAGGAGGTACATTACCGGCAACAAAAAGAGCTACATTTACAAGTACTCAAATACAAGGTGTAGGTGGAGTGCCTTTTGATTGTGGAAACCATTTAGGTGCTTGGAATCCTCTTGTCGAAAGTATATTAATCTATCCAGGTATGTATACAACAGATGGGTTTACTCAAGTTGATCCTTGGAGCGATCCAAATGTAGCAGGTATGAGTGATCCTTATCATGAATTTGAAGGAGGTGATAGAGATGCTATTGTAATGATATTTCAAGATGAATGTGAACCGGGATACTATGATGGTTATTGGAGTGTAACTACAACTAATGTGTTTACTAATCCTCAAGGAGTTTGTGGGGCACCTCTTACTAATGGAGTTCCTTCAGTAGATTGGAATGATTATGGATTAACAAATGCAGGAGTTTTAACTACACAATGGAAAGCGAATTATGATACTTATATGGATGCTTATAGATTTGGAATAGATACTGCCGGTGCTGTAAATACAGGAACTGCAATGTTAGATGAAGCAACTATAAAAACAATGTTATACGTAGGGTCAACAAGAATTCCTAGTACAACTCCATTAGATATACATAGAAATATGTTCTATCATGTATATCAAGCTATAGGAGGAACACCTGGAACAGTAAATTTAACAGGTCATGTAAGTTGTACAGACTATATACCTGTACCACCAGTATGGGGATTACAATGTTACGCAGTTACAGATTCTAGTATTCCTAATATGTATATGGGAGCATCCGGAGGAGGAGATCCTACACATACTACAGGATATAAGGGAGGTTCATTGAGTAATTATGGAATGAGATTTTTTATTCCAGATTATCCAATAGATCAGATGGATTCGCAGACATTGTATGATTTATGGAAAGAATATTTATCAGACTGCGAATAATGAAAAAGTTTTTCATATATTTGCAGAATGTTTAAAAGTAAAAGTAAGTACTATTGGGATGTAACAAGAAATATGAGTTATGAAGATGCCCAAAAGTATTGGAAGAAGAAAGGAAAAATAAAAAGAATTATTAATAATATAAAAAAGAAAATATAATGGGTATAGCAAAGACAGACATTCCGATGTTCAGCAAGGTCCAGTCTCTAGGAGCACGTTTCTTTGAGAAATTTGTATCGACCAAAGCCATGAATAAAAAACTAACTGAAATGAACGATATAGGTTTAGTGGATTTAATTACAGCCACTAGTGTATCTCAAACTACAGATTTTGGAAGTCTTAAACAAAATGATCGTGTAGTAAGAATTCCTGCAGTAGCGGGTGGTTCACAGTTTGTGATAATTGCAACAGATGGAGATTTAAGTGTAGCAGCAGTAGTTGGTGATTTGTATGTAGTATTAAGACCAAGTATGTAATGGGAGCGCCAATAATAAAAACAGATGTTAGTTTTTTATCGAAAGTAAAATCAATAGGAGCCACGTTTTTTCGAGAGGCTCCAACTGTTGATCAGATAAATGCAACGATAACAAATATGAACAATGTAGGAATTGTTGATTTTGTAATATGTGCAACAGGTGATACTACTACTGATTTTGGAATGCTAGAGGTAGGAGACTACGCGATAGCACTAGAAGCAGGACACGGTAATGCAGCGGGTTTTGAAGGACCTGTAGTAACAGCTGGAACTTTAACTACAGCCGGCCAAATAGGAACTATGTATATAGTTCTTAGGCCAAGTAAATAGAATAATAACTTAATATTAATTTAAAAATAATAACATGAGTACAGAAGCAAAAGTAAAAAAAATGAAAACTTCTTCTTTAAGTCAGACTATGAAGAAAAAAGAATTATTAACTATAAGTCAAGGACTTGCATATCTTAATAGTAAAGAGACAAAAGTATGGCATACTATTTCTCAAAACTTAGAAAATATTGCAACCCTAGTTCATCAAACAAATGAACAACATAAAAAATTAGTTGAAGATCTTGCTACTAAAGACGAGCATGGAAATGCAGTAAGAAGTGAGCAAAACCAAATTGATTTTGGTGATAATCTTCCAGAGGCTAATAAAATTTGGGAGACAACTCTTGATGAAGAAGTTACATTTGATTTACATCCAATTAACCTTGAAGATATTAAAGATTATGGATTGGATGCTAATATTATGAAACCTTTAATGGGAACTTTAATAACCGAATAAAACTTAAGATAATGGGAAGACGTATTACTAACCTAGAACTAGACGAGAAACTGGCAGATATAAAAGATGATGTAAGATTCATTAAATCAAAACTTTTTGATCCAGACACGGGAGTAACAGCTAGGGTAAATAGAAATACATCTTTTCGTAGATCAACAGGTAAAGTTTTATGGTCTATTTGGGTAGCACTTGCGGGAGTGTTAACTAAATTAATATTTTGGAACTAATGAAATATAGAATAGGAATTGCCTTATTAATTGGTATTATTCTATATTTTATTTGTTTTGATAAAAAGCTTACTAATGATGATGTTATAATAACTGAAACAGATACAACAAGAATAACATTTATAGATACGATACGTTTTATAGATACTGTTGTTCATAAGTTGTATATAAAAATAAATACTCCGGTTATAATCAATGACAGTACGAATGAGTACTTTAATGATTTTTCCGATAGTTTATTAACAGGATCAGTTTGGTCATTAGTTACTGGTAAATTATTAGATCAGACAGTAGACTATACTCCGAGATTTCCTCAGTATATTCTACAGACTGATACTATAATAATTAATACTAGTCAAACTACAATTAGAGAGTCTTCTAATTTTAGTTTGAATGTGGGACTTGAGGTAGGAGGAAATACAGATAAATTTAACTTTTCTCCTATGGTAGGATTAACAAGCGGAAGAGGAACTTCTTATTCTTATAGATATGGGGTTCTTGATAAAACACATAATGTAGGTATAATGTATAATTTGAAAATGAAACGATAGAAAAATTAAAATATGATATTACAGATCACGTATGAAGGTCAACTGGTTGGACGTTACCAGAGTATAACAGAAGCGTCAGAAAAAACAGATATTGATAAAGGAAGTATCTGTAGAGTTTTAAAGGGCCAGCGAAATAGTGCTGGAGGTTTTAAGTGGGAAAGAGAAGAAGAGTTTGATAATAATAATATAAACATTAATGAATCAGATTACAATTCTCTATTAAAAGAGCAGGGCTTAGATAGGACAGATGTAAAGTCTGTTAAGATCTGGCAAACAATGAAGGGAGAAACTCGTTACTCTATAGTAACGAAAGAAGGAGGAGAAGCAATAAGAGAAGTAAAAGATGAGTTCTTTGAAAGTTTAAAATCTATATCTCCAACGGTCGAGAAAAGATCGTTTAATATAGATAAGAAAGATAAAATCGTCTATGAAATCTCATTACCAGATATTCATTATGGTAAGAGAACAATAGAAGATACAGTTCAGGATATGGAAAATAATTTTCTTAATTCTATTTGTGAACTGCATGAGAGAGCGAAGGGATTAAATATAGAACGATTCCTTTTACCTATAGGTAATGATGGAATGAATTCCGAAGGAATGAGTAAAGCCACTACCAAAGGAACTCCTCAGAATGATGTCTTAGGATGGCAAGCATCATTTGTTGGTTATACAAAACTTGTGATAAGAGCAATTAATTATCTAAGTCAGTATGCTCCAGTAGATGTAGTTGTTATTCAGGGTAATCATGATTATGAAAGAATGTTTTATGCAGGAGAAGTATTAGCTGCTTGGTTTACAAATGATAAAAATGTAACCGTTGATAATAGACAAGAGAGTAGAAAATATTATGAGTATGGAACTAATATGATTATGTTTACTCATGGAGATAAAGAGAAGGCTGCTAATATGCCACTGATAATGGCAACAGAGGAGCCAATGATGTTTTCAAGAACCACATTTAGAGAGGTTCATTGTGGACATCTGCATAAAGAAATGGTTAATGAGTATAGAGGAATTAAAGTAAGATTTATACCTTCTATATGCGCTAACGATTCTTGGCACAAATTTATGGGGTACGCCGCATCAAGATGTGCACAAGCATATATATGGAATAAGGAAAAGGGATGTGAGGGTTATTTACAAGTAAATATTTAAGCGAATGGCAATGAATTTAAATAAGATGGTTTACGATATAATTAATATCGCGTATGGGGGCGAAAGCTCAGATGATGCGGATGTTAGTTTTAGACAATGTGCATATTGGGTAATGCAAGAGAGATCTATGTTATTAACTCAAATTATGAGTAGAAAGGTGAGAGTACCATCTAGCTGCGTAGAATATTTAAACTGCGTATATTTAGAGCCGGTAGACGCTTCAGAATGCTGTGAGGTAGATTTAGGTGTACACGTACTTAGGTCTATTAACCCAATTCCAGGAACAGTCCAAAGAAATAATCGAGATAGTATATTAGCCGTAGAATCTTTAGATGGAGCAAGAGCTTTTTCTGAAACTACTGATACTAGACGTAAGTGGAATAAGTATAATAAATATACTAGTTCTAATGCAAGATGGTATTTAAAGAATGGCTACTTATATGTTAGTTGCGATATGTTGATTGAAGCAGTCAAGGTAACAGGAGTATTCGAAGATCCTACTGAAGTATGGAAGATGAATCACTGTACGAGCGCAGAAAATCCGATTCTTTCATCATGTGAATATGATTGGGATTTCCCTTTTCCTATTTCCTTATCTATGTCAGAACAGGTAACAAATATAATTTTACAAAAACGAATTAATATAATATTAGCAACACCAGGAGATGAAACAAATAATGCGAATGGAGACAGATTGCCAGGACCTGCTCAACAACAAGCCCGCAACTAGTTGTACACTAGTTCAAGCGTATAAAGAGTATGATGACTTTTACGATGTTGGGTATAAAAAATATAGGAGTATTTGTGAAGAGTTTAATAAACTCATCATTGATGATATACTCTTAAAAGCTAAAGAGTTTAAAATTCCTTATAGATTAGGAAGTTTAAGAATTCTAAAAAAAGAAATGAATTATTCTGCAGGTAAGAATAAATTAAAAATAGATTGGAAATCAACTAATGAACATAAAAAAGTTATATATCATTTAAATGACCATACAGATGGATTTAATTATAGATGGTTATGGTCTAAGAAAAAAGCAATAATTAAAAATAAAAGTGTATATAGTTTCCAAGCAACGAGGACTAATAAGAGAAGATTAGCTTCGTTATTGAAAAAGAAAAAAGTAGATTATTATGAATAAATAAAGTGAATGATTTATAAATTTATATCAATAAAAGAAATAATAGAAGGTGTTTATAGAGATACTGCTATATATGAAGAATTAGATATTTGGGATGTTGTCGAATGGGGTGGAGAAGCCTTAGAATTAATAGGAGCTGGATTACAATATGAAGAGTTAGTGGCAGAGATATGCGTTAAAGAACATAGAGCACCTCTTCCATGTAATCTTCATATATCTGATTCTGTTTCATATAGAGGTAGTCCATTACATCAATGTACAGGTACATTTGGGGCGATCTCTACATCTCCAACAAGTACAAGTACAAATGTTATTGATGGTAAACAAGTAGATAAAGATAATTTTCCTCAGATGGGAAAAAGTAATGGAACTCAAGGAGACTGTTATTATATGAATGATAATTTTATTATTACTTCTTTTGAGTCGGCATGTTTACTATTAGCCTTTAGAGGAATCAAAGTAGACCATGAAGGCTTCCCGATGATACCTGATAATGTAAGTTATAAAAAAGCTATAAAGTCATATATAACAATGATGCTTGATAGAATTAATTGGAGAAAAGGATCTGCTCCAGAAGCTCATTATAGAGATAGCCAAAGAGATTGGGAATGGTATGTAAAACAAGCTAGAGGAGCAGCTAATATGCCAAACCTAGATATGATGGAAAATATTAAAACTCAATGGGTTAAATTAAAACCTAATATGACATCAGCAAGAACCTTTTATACAGATTTAGGTAATTCAGAAAGAAGATTAATAGGATAATGGCAGAACAAAATAATAGTAATCAACCTCCTATAAGTCTAAATACTTTTGTTAAGGGGATGAATAAGGATACATCAAAGTATGCATTATCTCCTGATCAATATTATGATGGACAAAATGTACGTATTGTAGCTAGCGATGAGAAAGAAGGAGCAGCTTTAGTAAATGTAGAAGGAAATGATTATATGATTACTATCCCATGTAGTCCATCTGTTTTTAGTCTTACTCTTGATCCAGCTGCAATTTTAACAGCTATACCTTGGACTGCTAATGTTACTATTACCGTCCAGATGGGAGTTAATGTTGATGTTTGGACAATTTCTCTTGCTGGTACAGGAGGAAATCCTATAAATACCTTAGCCGAGAAATTAAAAAATCCTGGCACTGCCTGGCTTAGAAATGGTCTAGCGGCTCCTAATCTTCCTTCGAAGGCCCGAAATCAAATGCCGGGATTTTTCTGGTCATTTGATGAATCTTCTAAACGGATTGTAATTTGGGGTAAACCTGATATGACTAGTCCAGAACTTCGTGCCGCTAATGCAGGAAATATTACAGGTAGTCCAATAGTAAATCAAGTTACTGGCATTGTTATGACAGGAGGGTATACTCTACAGGAAACTTTAGCTTTTCCTCAATGCGATCTTGATATTATAGGATATACTACATTAAGAGAAAATATCTATTTATTTACTACAAACTGGGATCCTGGAAAGGGGGAGGTCACAGATGCAGCTCTTACTGCTGATGGTGATAATGGACAAATTTGGAGATTACATGTAGATACTGCTATACAAGATGTGAATGGTTATGAAATATATTTAGAATGTATTTATTCAGCTAAAGCATGTATAAACTTTTCAAAACAACATCCTATTGAAGCTATTGGACGATATGAGAAAAAAGATATTCAGGGAATATATTGGACAGATAATTTTAATCCTCCTAGAAAATTAAATGTAGTTGATCCAGATGCTATGGCTACTCCATGTGCCTTTTTAGATCTAGCTCCAAAAACGGGATTGCAAATACCTACTTTAAATATAATAACTATCGGAGGATCTCTAGAGGCTGGAGTATATCAATTAGCATATCGATATAAGAATTCAGAAGGCCTTGTAACAGACTGGTCTCCATTATCTAATTTAGTACCAATTTATGCTAGTGATGATTCAAATCCTTTTTGTACAATAATAGGATCTCCTGTAGATCCAGTAACAAATGAAGGAGAAGTTACATCAAAAGCTATAACATGGACATTATCTGGATTAGACATAACTTATGAACTTTTAGAATTAGCTGCAGTATATAGAAAAGATAATGTTACAGCTAATGCTGATATATATATATTTAATGAATTAACAAATGGATTAACTAATCTTAATGTAACCCTATCAGGATCAGAGGATAAGATTCCTATTACTATGGAAGATTTTTTAACTGGTATTGGAACCACCTTTGAAAGAGTTAAGACATTAGAATCAAAAGATAATAAATTATTTTTTGGTAATATAACTAATACATCATTTAATGTTGACTATGATTCACGAGTTTACAGGTTTGATGCAAGCCAAGACGCTGTACTTGATTCACTTTCAGATGCTCCCATTCAACTAGATGGAAGTAATTTAGTTAATCCAATAGCTCCATATATTCCTATTATTGAAGTACCAGAAGGACATGATTGTGTTAATTCTTATAATGATGAAAATCCTGCCACTAATCCAAACTGGTTTACAAATGATCAATATATATTTCAAGCAGATGGACAGACTCTAGGAGGAACTGGAGTTAATGTTAGTTATACATTTATAACAGAACGACATCACCAAGATACTCTTCTAGAATATTATGCTTGGATGACTAATTCTACTACAAATTGGTCTATGGATAGTATTGGTAGTTGTACTGGATATAATCCTCAACCACAATCAGGCTGTTTCCTTACAGGAGGAAATATAGTAAATACTGTAGATAATTTAGGTATACCAGTTCAGAATTATCCTATGAATAATACTTGGGATAATTATAAATCTCCTTATAATTGGAGTTTATATGGAGGATATTCGCGAGGCGAAACATATAGATTTGGTATTGTTTTTTATAATAATAAAGGACAAGCAAGTTTTGTAAATTGGATTGGAGATATTAAGTTTCCCTATTCATATAGTGCAGGACTAAGCCAGCCTTTTGGTACATTTAATATACATGACTGGGTTGGAGCTCCTGCCTCTCCGCAATTTAATTATTTAGGGCATATGTATGACTGGGTTGGAGATATGTATACTAATAATATTGGAATTGAATTTTCAGTTAATTTAGATCCTCTAACTTCAGGGATAGATGTTGCTGCATTAGGTATAACAGGATATTCTATTGTACGGTGTGATAGAAAAACTGATGATATGTCTCGTTTTGGTACAGGTTTAATTGGAACTGTAGATAGATTAAGAATGATTTCAGATGAATGGGATGATATTGGAGGAGCAGGATGTTCGAATTATTGGGGAGTTGGTAATAGTGGAGATGTATTAATTCCTTCTGCAGTTCGTTTTAGTGAGATATGTGGAGGAGCATATTTAGCTGCAACAGATGGTATAGATGATTTAATGAACTGTGAACTATATCCGTATTGGGGTACATTTGTAAATAGCGGAACTCAACTATGTACAACTAGAAAAAGGGAAGTATTATTATACGGTCCGCTAGGTTGGCAGAATAGTGATCCTGCAACTCCAATGAATTATTCAGGAGGTCTTGGTGTAGATACGCCTCTTTCTGATGGAGATTATATAAAAACAGAAGGTGTCTTTATGCCTATGTTTAATTCTACAATGGGACTTGGAAGTCTAACAATGGGAGCGGGGGCAGTTTGGAGAAATTATTCAAATCATTATATGAAATGGTATTACCCTACAACATTAGCAGGAGGGATACCAGGAGCAAATGCCGTTGGGGCACCTTATGCTTATGCATCAGGTATAGCCTCTAATGCATTTTCTCAAGACCCAGTAAATGATAGAATGCAAATTAGTTGGGGAACTTGGGTGCCAGATGGAGGTAGAGTAGATGGGACTGCAGTTCCTTCAATGGGAATGGATTTTGTAAATGTTACAAACCCTGGAAATGAAGATGATGTGATTACTTCAGGTAGAATGTGGCCAGCTTGTCGTCCCCATAGTATAGGAAGTGAGGCTTATTTATTAAATTTAAAAGAGGATTGGATGGGATGTAAAGTTCTTATGGGGGCTTCTTTAAGTGGAATTATTCCAAGCAGCGGAGGACTATACTATCAATATATGCATACTCCATTTAGAGCAACTTTTAGTTATGAACGATATGTAACTCCTTATGGGGGAAATACATTCTCAACACGAGCTCGTAGTGAATATATGTCTACAGGACATTTTATGCCTATAGTATCTATAGGAGCAAACGCTACTCCTTTAGGAGTTCCTTTAGTACATCAGGTATGGGGAGGTGATGTAACTACTCAGATGTATGATTTTACTATGCATGAAAAGAATTGGGGACAAACTGATTTTGATAATTATGATAGTTTAGATTCAGCGGGATGGAATAATTTACTTGGTGGTGATGCATCTTATGGTTATCAGAGAAATATGGTATTCCCTGCTGAAGTACATCATAAGAATATTATGTGGAGAATGGGTTATCATTTTGCAAATAAAGGATCAGGAGGTCAATATCCAAATAATGGAACGGGGCTTCATGATGAAATGAAATTAAATGGAGCTTACGCATCAGCAAATGATGTAAGAACTTATTTTCCAAAACCTTTTAATCTTTCTTTAGGAGATGAATTTGATACTAGAGTCTATTATTCCGAAACTAAAATTAATGGAGAACCGGTAGATTCATGGGCAGTCTTCTTAAATAATAATTATAAAGATGTAGAAGGAGTATATGGGCAAATAAATAAGTTATCAAGATTACATGATACAATGTATTATTTCCAAGATGCTGGTTTTGGTTCATTAGCTGTAAATCCTACAGCAGTTGTACAAGCTTCAGATGGTTCAGCTTTACAGTTAGGTACTGTAAGTTCTGGAGCAGGAGCATTTATCCAAGATTATCAATATATATCTACACGTTATGGGGCACGGCAACAATGGGCAGTAACAAATAGTGATTCTAGTTTATACTTTTTTGATATAGACCAAAGAAAAATGTTTCGATATAGCGCAGAAGGGACAGCTCCTTTATCAGATATAACTGGAATGCATTCATATTTTCTTGAAAATCTATCAGGTTCAATTATGACTAGAGACAATCCAATATTAAAAGAAGGTATAGCATGTACATACGATAGTCAAAATAATGAAGTATTATATACATTTCATGATAAAGGTTTTAATAAAGCGAATGAATTATCTATTATAAAATATACTGCTGGAGCTGTAATAACGATAATACTTAGAGAACCTGTAGTTGGATGTAATCCATGTTTACATCAGCCATGTGATGAGTTTGTTATAGGAGGTAGTAGTATATCTGATTATTGGTGGGTTGCAGATAATGTATTTGTAGAAAATTTAGGTCCCTATCGAGCACTAATAATGGGTAGATTTTGTTGTCCGGCTGTCCCTCTTCCGATTCCTAATCCAGATAATTTTCAATGTGGAGATACATTAATGTATATACTACCAAGTGCAAATGATGGTCTTCACGGAAGTGACTGGAATGATCTAGTACCTCTTGTTGATCCTCAGACAGTAACAATGGGCTGTCCTATTAGTGATAATTCATTTACAGTTGGATATAATGAATTAATAGGAGGGTATACAGCATTCTATGATTTTCATCCTACAATTTATGTTAATAGTGGATCCTACTTTATTACAGGTAATACAGAATCTCAATGTATATTAAACGATGAAACGTTTCGTCGAAATGAATTATATTTACATAATGTAGGAAGATATGGAGAATTTTATGATCAATTATTCCAAAGTAAAGTAACTTTAATTTCAAATATGCAATCCCCAATAACTAAAGTATTTGATAATGTATCTTTCCATATGGAAAGTATTTGGTTAAAAGCTCAACAACAAGAATCTGCATCAGCTTGGATAGCAAGTGCTAATACTGGTTCAGGAACTTTTCCCGCTGTTGGGAGAGGTAAACTAGTTACATCTCATCCTATTGATATTCCTCATGATACTTTTGATACAGTAAGATTTTATACTGATTATCAAATGTCAGACTATGTTACCTTAACTCCTGGAGCTAATATAAGAAAGAAAGAGAGAGAATGGCAAATGATGGTTCCAAGAAATATAATGGATGAGAATCTAGTAGATGCAGATATATTTAATGTATATAATTATGATTCTACTAGATTGTTCAAAGATAGAATGAGAGACAAGTATCTCTTTATTGAATTAATTTATAATAATTTTGATTCAGAATTGGGAGATACTAGAAATATAAAATTTATCTTACACTACTTTAAAACATTTTTTAGACATTCCTATAGATAAAATAGGATAAGTCAAATATTTTTAATAGTTTTGTAGGTTTTATAATAAACGCTAATGGCACAGAAAAAAACTAAGAAAGCAAGTAATTCATACTGGATGAAATTCGGAGGATCAAATTCTTCGAATCTTCCTGCGTATAGACGATATGAAACTGGAGGAAATCCAAGTAAAGACGAAACTTCAAAGATAGTTAATGATCCAACATTTAAGACTTGGTTTGCACAAAATGCTAGACGATCAGATGTTATGCAATCTTCAAGTAATCCACAACAACTTAAATCTTTATTTTTAAATGATATTAATTTTCCAGGAAATGAAATGCCTTTATTCTCAGGAGAGATTGATGATTATGGAAACGTTGATAAATCTAAAAGAAATTTAGGACTTAGTCTAGATATGATTAATAGAGAAACTTCAACTGAACCAGCAGAGAAATTAAAATTCTTTGATCTTAAAAAGTTTGGAGGAAGTAACTTACCTAAATATAATAAAGGGGGATACGCTACAGGCGGAGGAAATAGATCTGATTATAGTGGAGTTAATGATAGGAATACTAATATGGGTACTAGTATGCAGGGTCTTGGCGATAGTAATATGTTACAGTATTTAGATTATGTAGTTCCTGGATTAGGAACAGGTCTTGATTTCTTAGTAGATTTATGGGGCTTTAAAGGTGAACAAAAACAATATCGAGATAATCTTTCAGATGCAAATACATCAGCAGGAACATTAGATGTAATAGATCGTCCATCTGCTAATAAAGGAACCTTAGATCTTAGTACTCGTAAAGATGCACTAGCAGCCCAAGTAAACTTTACACAACAAGAACCAACCTTTGGTAATTATATGGCACCTAAAATGCTGCAAACTGCTGGAGCTGGGCTAGGAAGATATGCTGGAGGAAAAATGGGGTCTCTAGGAGGAGGAGGAGGCGGCGGAGGAGAAGTAGGAGATGTAATTGATTATGATGCTCTAGGGGGTGGTACACATGCAAAATACGGAGGAATGCCCAAAGCAGAATCAGGTATACATATTAAACCAAAAAATAGAGGAAAGTTTACAGATTGGGCATCAAATCACAATATGAGTGTTTCTGAGGCCGCTAATAAAGTTATGGGTAATACTGATGGGTATAGTTCAGATGTAGTTAAAATGGCTAATTTCGCAAAAAATGCAGCTGGTTGGAATAAGGCAGCGTATGGAGGAGAGATGGAATTTGAGTCTGGTATGGATTTACGAAACTTAAGTAAAGCAGCTTTTGGTAGAGGGGGAGGAGCTTTACAATTAGGGCCTGGAAGCCTACTTCAATCTGGTCTGGGAGCAATGTCAGGAGCAAGAAATCCTTATACAGCTAATGCTATGATGATGTCTTCAGGTATGGCAGGAGAACAGGCTTTAGGTGATGGAGGTCCTGCACCTGCTCAATATGAAGCTGAAGGAGGTGAAGTTATCATGCACGAACCAGGGAATGCTCCAGCAAGTACTGGAGAGATAGATGCGCTTGAGGGGAATTCAATGTTATCTAAACTCGAAGGATCAAGTCATGATGATGGAGGAGAAGTAGTTGATGGAGAAGGTGAACAGTATGTATTTTCTAATAAATTAAAATCAGATAAATGGGGTAATATTAGTTTTTCTGATGCTGCAGAAAAAATTGCAAAGAATATTTCAAAGTATGAAGAAAAAGTAACTGAAGGAGATGATATAACAAAATCTACAGCTGAATCAATGATTCAAGCTTGGCAACAAAAATTAGTAGAACTTAGAGAAGAACAAGAAACAAAACGCCAAGAAAAATTTATAGAGATGGTTAATAGCGGAGCGGGTAAAGAGGAACTTATGCAAAACTTTCCAGATCTAACAGAACAAATGATGGCTGAAGAAGCAATGGCATCACAACAAGAAGAGCAGCAAATGCCACAAGATAATCCAATGGGTAATATTGATATGTCAGAATTAAGTGCGGAAGACCAGCAGCTTATAGGAGCAAGATATGGTTTACCTCATAAAAATCATGGAGGACCGCATGATGATTTTGATCCATATGATTTTAATACATATACTACAGATAATGTTGATTTCTTTAAAACAGCATTAATGGGAGATGAAGATCTAAATCTTTCATTAGGTAAAGATTATAAACCAAACAAAAAAGACTTAACATCTATTTTAACAGAGAATTTTGAAGAAGATGGCGCACTCTTTAAGGGTGACACCTATACGGACGCAGGATTATTATCAGACGCTATTCTTGCAGATTATGATTCAATGAGAAGTGCTCATGTAAAAGAAGCTACAGGGTTAACGAGAAAACCTAAAAGAGGTGATTATAGAACAACAACAGAAGATAAGGAGACTGGAACGACTACAACTACTCTGGACAAAATTAAGTATGACCAAGATGCAGCAGCTTGGAAAATGTATAATAGTGGACTTGGAATGAACTGGTCAGAGAATTATGGAGCTGATGCAGGTATATCTGAAAGAAAATATTATAAAACTTTCTATAATGACTTAATAGCTAAAGGAACTGATCCTGAATTAGCAAAAACTTTAACAGAAAAAGAAAAAATAACGAAGGCTAAATTAGATGCAGCAAATATAGAACTTGCAGAAAAGAAAGTTGAATTGACTGATGAAGAAAAGGCAGCATTATTAATACAAGAAAGACAGTCATGGCAAAAGAATAAAAAACTATTAGGAGATATAGGAAATACTATGGTTGATATGGCTCCTACTATGTATAACTTTATGAAAGGAAATGAAGACGCTGAGGTCGAACAATTTCAAGGGAACAAAAATGATGAAGAAGTTGAACAGATATTGAGAGGTCTTACTAAAAGAGATATTAGTCAAGAGCTTGAAACAAATGAAGAAACATTTAATAATCTTAAGTACTTAGCTAGAGATGCATCTGATGGTTCAAGTGCTAATGCTATGAATACACTTCTTAGAGGAATGAAATTTAAACAAGATGCTGATGCAGCAGTTTATGCAGCTGAAAATGAGTCTAACCAACAAAATAAAACTATCTTAGCAGAGTTTTTAAATAAATCTGGAGCAGCTGATAGAGATGAAGAAATAAGAATAGCAGGTATTAATTCTGAAAATAGAGCAGCGGTAGAAGCATTTAAAGCTAAAGGATGGGAAGGTTTATCTGGTTCTAATCAGCTAAGACAACAGATACAAAATCAAATTAATAGAGATGATACATTAAAAGGTTTATTAGATGATATATATCCAGATGTTCATAAATATAAAACTGAAACTGGAGGAATCGATTTAGAAGGTTTAATTGAAGCTCATCCAGAATTAGAAGAGCAACTAAGAGAATACTTTAAAAAAGCAAAATAAAATGGCAGTAAACAGATTTATGAAACCGGCTGAACAGCCTTTATTAAATACTTACGTACCTCTTCCGTTTAAGGAAATGTCGTTAGCATATGCTACAAAGCAAAAGGAACATACTGAAGCAGAGGAATTAGCAGAATCATTAGATGATGAAATCTTAAAAATAAAAGCATCTAGTCCTGAACATGCCCATTACTTAACTCAATATAGACAAGGTCTAACCACTGAGCTTAGTGATCTATATGATGAGCATGAAGGCAGATATGCTGATATGGTGCCTGTATTAAAGAAAATCAAAAATCGAACTGACTTAGAATTATTACAAGGTAATTTGGGCGTTATTAAAAGTTCTACTAAACAAACTGAAAAACTTCAGAAGAAAATAGCTACTGCTAGAGATAGTGAAAAATATGATGATGACTTTAATCCAGTATTAGGTAGTGAAGGTCAGTGGCAAGGTTGGTTTAGAACTGGTACAGAAGGACAGGATGATACTGGTTGGCTTCTTTCTGAAGACTCAAAAAATATATATGGTACTGAAGGGGCTAGATTACAATCATTTAAATATACTGGACTACATCCTCATGTAGATGAATTAAAAGAAGCTAATGAAAATATCTTTAAGTATGTTAAACCAGATGTAGATAAATTAATTCGAGAATTTGAAAGCGGTGCAAAAATTACTAAAGAAACTAAACAAATTACATTATCTAAATTATATCATGCAGCTCATAAAAATAAAAAATACTTAAGCAGTGGGTTTAAAGATGAATTAAATTATGTTGTAGGCACTAGAATGGAGGATGATGAAGTTTTAGCAGCAGCTAATAATGTTATAAATAATATGTATGGAAGTGATGAGTATATAAATGGTATGTATGGCAAAAACCCAACCGATGATCAAAAAGCACAGATAGCAAAAACATTAGAAGCGAAACAAGATCAAATTAATGGATTACAAAAAGACGAGGCTCTTACAAACCAGGCTTATGATTTAGCTAAAACAAATTATATTGGTGCTATGGGAGAGAAGTTTATGATGTCAGATGTACTTGATGGATTAACATGGGATCAGAGCGCTTTAAATAAAAAGAAAAATAGAGGAAGAACTCCTCAAACTGATTGGGTTCCAGTGATTGCTGGAACTACTCCAGTAGTTTCATTAGCTAGACCTTATAAAGTAGATGATCCTAGTACAGATATTCAAAATGGTGGACAACCAATGCAGGATTTTAATGCATTAATTGTAGATAGAAAAAAATCTTATGAAGATGCTTTAAATGAATATGAGATATTGAAGAGCCAAGGAATAATGGATGATGAGATGCATGAAACTAAGAAAAATGATATTGATAGATTAAAGTATCAATACCAGGCAGCTGCATTTTCTCAAAAGAACTTAATTCAAAATACAGCAGAAGGTATGAAGATGAGAAGACTGAAGAATGTTGTGCAAGGACAGCCTGATCTTATTGAGTATTATTTACCAAACGGTGAGAAAAAAACAGTACAAGTGGGTTCTCCATCTTTTACAAATGGAGGTTATAATTTAATTGAGTTTGATCAAAAGACCGGTCTTCCTATAAGTATGAATGATTGGGATGGTCAAAAATCATTAACTACAGCTCATTTAGGATATGATTATAGTCAAGGGTTCTTAGCTTATTTAAATAATCCTCAAGGAGACTTAAATACTGCTTTACAAGCTCAGGTTGAAAACTTTGGAGAGCAGGGATGGTATGGTGGAAGAAGCGCTAAGTTACCAACATGGAATACAACTATGAGTAAAAGTTTAGACTCTGATGTGCTGAGCGCAATGCAATCTAACTTTACTAAAGATGATTATCTCTTTACAAATAATGAGGGCCAGGAAGTAAGTTTAACAATGTTAGAGGAAGAGAATATTATTAAAGAGGAAGTATTAGATGAATTTATCGTAGATAGCGACTTACCTATAGTTTGGACTACAGTTCCAGATCCTGCTACTGGGAATTATAAAGGAATGATTAGTATTCCAACAGATGGTAAGGATGCTGAGAATACAACAATGACATTATACTTTGATGCTCCAACCGAATTAAAACAATCTTGGTTAAGCCTAACTGAAGATTATGATGATGACGGTTTAAAGTATACAAGAGCAACTACTCCAACAGAAAAAATGGTCTTCAGAAATAATTTTAATGCTCAAATGGATATACAATCTGCTTCAACTATTAATGGAGATGTGGCTCCAAGTATGTATAGTGATGGAGATGGTAGAGTATTAGGAATGTATTACTTTAATCAAACTCCAGAGGGAACTCCTATCGTTAATAGTGAATTCTTATTTAGACCTCAAGCTGGTTTAGTAGCAAGTATAAATCCAGATGGTTCTTACAATTATACTACCGGTGACGAGTTCTTCCCTACTGATGTAGAAGCAAGTCAATTATCACAGCTTATAGCATTAAATTCTCCAACAGAATCTGCTTCATTAGAATTTTGGAAGAAGCATTTATCTGATGAGTTACCAACTGGTAATAATCCAATAGCAGTACAAAATACTCCAGTACCTGAAACATCAGAGGCTAGAGAAATAGATGTAACTGGTATGCCATATTCTACAAAACTTTTTGAAGGACAAACTTCTTACTCAGGAGATAGAATTCAAAAGAGCCATTTATACGGCACTCTAAATCATGGATTACTTGGTACAAATATAAAATTTGCAAATCAAGTTGCTTTAGCAGAATTCAATTATGAAACTCAAGGTAACGGTGTTATAGATGGGCTTGCTACGGATTTCGAAACTACACATAAAGATGTTCCAGTTACTTTAAGTGATGGTTCACAAAGTACTATATTAGCAGCTTTAACTAATGGAGATTTACAGTTACAATGGGTTACTAATTCAGGGGGATGGGGTTCAAATGCTAGTCTTCCAATTAATAATTCTAATAGAACATACCAAGAACAACTTGATAAATATAATGCTTATGTAGAAGGAGGTAAGAAAGGAGATCCTATAGCAAATCCAAATGTTGGAGGATTCCATGTAATGGGGCAAGCTATAGATCTTAGTCAGACTAAAGGAGATTATGATTTAATATTAGTAGCAGGAGAGAATATTGCTAGTATTGGTAGTAATAGAGTTGGGAATCAGCAACTTACTAATACAGGACAAGGATCAAGTTCTACTGTAAAAGGTGTTAGAATATCTGAATTAAAATCAAATGGTAAAACATTGTATCCTAATTTCTTAGTAAACAGACTTAAAGGAGTATATCAAGAATTAAGCACTGATCAAACAAAGAATAAACTAGGAAAAGGAGGCGGTTCAGCACCTATAAGACAGTTTGATGAAGAGTGGTGGCATTGGTCAGCAGGAGAATTTGTAAAAGAAACACCAGCGGTTTATCCGTCATGGTAAACATATTAATAAACTAAAATTAGTTTAAATGGGAGAACCTAAAAAAGGATCATCTTTAGATATAGTAAAGATGACTACAAAATTAAATCCTATCACTGCATTGCCAGATGAAAAGGACGGTCCACAATTACCACAAAATGAGAGCGATGCAGTTCAGTATCCTGTAGACATTGAAAACTCATTAGATGTTATTCGATATACCCAAGCCAATTCTAATCAAAGATTTCAAACACCTTCAGTATATGCAACTGATTTTAATCAGATGCCTGATGTAAATTGGGATATAGAAAATATACATAATATAAATAAAAGACGTTCTTATGAACAGAGTGGTTGGAAACAGGCAGGTAATTGGTTAGGTCAATCAGTGTTAGGAGAAATTGGTGGTGGTACTATTATGAGTATCGGCGCTTTAGGAGATGCTCTAGGTGGTATGTTTATGGGAAAATATCCATGGGAAAGTGATTTTTCAAACTTTATGACTGAGTGGGGAGAGGATATAAATCAGTGGACAAAAAAAGAAATGCCTATATATCGAGCGAATCCAGGAAAAGGAATGGATCCAGGAGATAGCGGATGGTGGGCTGAAAACGGAGTATCGGTAGCATCAACATTATCTTTACTTCTTGGTGGGACACTGGTTGCAAAAGGAGTTGGTGCTGCAGCTAAAAGTCTGAGATACTTAGCAGGTGCAGGAAAAGCATCAAGCAGTAAAGTAGTACGTGGTTTATCAAAATCACTACAAAAGAAAATGACTGCGAGTAAAGCAACAGATTGGCTAAGAAATTCTATTGCTATGGGTGTTGGTATGAGACATATGGAAAATTTTAGAGAAGCCGGTGAAACTTTTGATCATTCATATGCAAAAAATATGGAGTACTTACAAGACCCAGAAAGTTATGATGCTTTTTTACAGTCAGACAGCGGAAAAGAAATCTTAAAAAAATTAGGATTAAGACCTACAGATCCATATGTAAAAGACTTAGTATCAAATCATATAGCATCCCAAGCAGCTTCAAATTCTTATAAATTAAATTGGTCTAATGTAGTATTTGATATAGCACAAGCTGCATTATGGTTTGGTCCTATGAAAGCTGGAACAAGACCGGGGAAATCTATATTTGGTAGACATTCTACAAAAGTACAAAAGGCTCAAGATGCTACATTGAAAGCTCCTAAAGTTCCTAGTACTAGATTAGGTAAAGCGTATAACTGGGCTAAACCTATAATTCCACCAGCTTTATGGGCGTATTCAGAAGGTATTGAAGAACAAATTAACTTTATGGGTATGCAGGAAGGTATTAGACATGGAGATATATTAATGGGCAATACAGGATATGAGAACCGTGAATTTATGGCAAATTCAAGTTGGGTTAATCGTATGAATGAATATGCTTCTAGAGGAGAATTTTGGGCAGCTACCTGGATGGGTACCATAGGAGGGGGTATTTTTACTACTGTAGCAACATTAAAGAATAGAAAAGCTCAAGCAGCATTAGATAATGCTAGACTAAAAGAAATAGGAGGACGTGCAGAGCTTATTCAAAAATCATTAGAGAAAAGACGTCAAGCTATTGAAAGGGGAGATATAAAAGGAGCAGAAGAACAAGATAGATTAATGGCTATTCAATTAGCATTAACATCTGCTCAGGCAGGAAATATGGATCAACTTGAACAAATGCTTAATGATCAATCATTTGTTGATCTGCTAACAGAGGCTGGATTAACAGAAGAACAGATAGGTCCAAAGCGTACAGAGTTAATAAATATTTTAAGACAAACTGAGAAAAAATATAATATGTACCGAAATAGAGCAACCCATTCAAAGTGGGGTTCAGGAATTGCTGCAGCTCTTACTCAGTTAGATATGTCTGTAAGTATGTATGATGCAATGATTAAAGAGATTGATGCAGACATAGAAAGTAATGTGAATGAAGATATATATAATGTTGAACAATATAATATCGGCCCTAATACAAAACAAAGACATGAGCTCCAATTAAAAAGAAGATCTTTACAGCATCAACTTAATCAATTTAACGAAGCTCAAGAAAGAGCAGAAGAAGTTGCTGGTGATGAAACTCTTACTGAAGAAGAGAGAAATCAATCAAAAGCATTAGTAACACAATTTGATCAATATATAAACCAATTAGAAGACCTTATAGGACGAACAGAAGTAGAAGAAGGGGCTTTAAAGAAAGCATCTCAAGAATCATATGAAGATTCAGAATATAGAGCAGAACAAGAATTTCTAGATAAAGTTGATAAAGGTAGTCTTGTTACATTACAAAATAAAAAACAATTATTTACTTGGAATAGAGATGCAGCCTGGAATAGATTACAAGATCTTTTAAAAGAAGATAATATATATTATACTAATAAGACCGAGGCAAGTATATTAAAAGATATAGCTTCAGTAGATAAAGAACGTATTGCAGAAGAGGCTGAAAATAATGCAATTATAGAAGATTTTAAAACTGCTATTCGAGAGAATCCAGAAATGAGTGAAAAGCAGATAGAAGATTTCTTTGCGCAGTATCCAGAAAATAAAAAAATTCAAGAATTTTATAAAAACTTTATTGCTGAGTTTCAAAAAGCAAAAGATGAAGCAGCAGTACAAGCATCATATGATCAAAACGCTGCGGATGTAGAGGCAGTAGTTTCTAAAACTAAAAAAGAAATTGCAGATGAATTAACGCGTAAAGTAGAAAAACTTAAACAAGAAGTATTTAATCCAAAGCTTAGTCGAAGAGATGAACGAAAACGTGCTGAGATAGAGAAAGCCTGGAAAGAAGCTCAAGGTAGAGCAACTGCTTTTATGTATGGTGATGCACAAAGTATTAATATGCCTATCTCTGAATTATTTGATGAGGTAACTCAAGTTATTGGTGTTGTATGGGGGGATCAAGTAGGATCTCTTTATAGAGACCCTGAAACAAATGAGTTAATATTCCGTGATGGTGAGACACTTAAGGAGTATATTGTAGATGAGAATCCTCAAGCACATGATTCAAGATATAGAAATTCTTTAGGGCAATTTACTCAGGGGCCTACACTAGGTTCTTTGAATATGATGTTAAAGAGAGATGAAATTTTAGGTATACAAATTAAGGAGGATGGTAGAACATTTAATATTAATAATGAATACTTTAATAATTTAGCGGACATACCATCTGATGCTATTGAATATGATAGAGAAGGAAATGTAGTATCAGTAACATTAACCAAATGGAATGGTAAGAAAGTTACATTTACAAGCCCATTAGTTACTTATGAACTTGCTGATATTATAGAAACTTTAGAAGCAGTTAAAAGAACTGCTTTTAATAATTTAATCAATGATGATTTCTTAATCATAGAACAAAATGGTAAAGAATATATAGTATCCTATGAGCAAGATTTATTTGATGGAGCTCTCGTTGTTAAAGATATTGATGGAGTTACTATTGAAGGAAAGGAATCAATATCAGTACGAAGACAGGCAAACATACAGCTATCAAACGCTATAAATGAAACAATTAATAATATTAAAAACAAATACAATGAAGCTAACTC
>TARA_R110002012_G_scaffold178236_1_pt1 | contig 22700 bp, 21 predicted proteins | sample TARA_R110002012 | Tara Oceans TARA_R110002012 (sample SAMEA4396515) | marine metagenome | biome: Westerlies Biome; feature: [DCM] deep chlorophyll maximum layer (ENVO:01000326); material: water (ENVO:00002006), including particulate matter (ENVO:01000060) such as... | depth 40 m | reverse complement strand
CCGCGCTCCTGCGTCTGAATACGAAAGCTCACCGCAAAGCCGTGCTTTTGCATAATGGGGCGCACGGTATCGACGATATCTTCCAGCGTGGCATAACAGCCGTTGTTGGTTTGACCGCGCTCTTCAATGCTGGGCAGTTCGGTCTGCATCGCCGCCATGGCAGCGCTATAGGCCATCATGGCTTGGCGATCCATGACCCGTTCCTGCATCTGTAGCAAGCGCTCCATTTTGTCGATATCGACGTCCGGGTTGAGTGCCGCGCGCTCAATCACCTGGATAATCGCCGTGCTCTCAGCGAGATGCGGGGTGGGCGCTGCAGGAACGGCTTGTAAAGAGGATGCAGACGTCTCGTGATTTACCACATTAGTTTTGGTGGCCATGACAAGGCTCCTTCAATAGGGGTTAAAGGTCGGCGGGAAGTTCATGCGGGGGAACGGGGCATAGGCGAAGCTCGGTGCGGTACAGCTGGCCCTTCGCCATGACGTAGGTTTGAGCAAAGGTTTGATCCTGGGTGAGCAGTCGTTCCGTCAATTGTGTTAAAGCAATATCTAAATCGGGGCTAAGAGAGGCCATGGTGTGCTCCACGTAAAAGCAAAAAGCCCAGCCTGTTAAGGGCTGGGCTTATCGCGCTATCCAATGAGGGGTAAGATAAAAACTAAGAAAATTACCAGTAAAATGATGAGAAACAGCATGTCAGCTCACCAGGGCAAGGGCTGTTTGCAGTGCTTCCTGCTTCAGCTGCGCCCCCTGGCCAAACCACGCTGAATCGAGCCGGGTATCGTTACTGCGCGCACGCTTGTCATGATCCACGTACTCGGTGACCGCATTGAGCAGACCCCAGGCGGTATCTTTAGCAGTATCAAGGTGCGAACCGCGGCCTTCGCCGTGGTAAAGCTTCTGTACCTTATTGAGGGCCCGGTAGTTAGGCAGCTTGGAAGGATCTTCGATTGGCTTATCAATACCGCAGAGCACCGACTGAAGATACTTCTGCGCCTCGCGGTGATCGATTTTGCGTTCGGCTAATGCCTTCATGCGGTACATGAAGTCGTTCCACTGGGAGACGGAAATACCCAGCTGGCTTTTTACTGCACGGGGATCGAACTCCGACCGGTGGGGCACCTTCACTGCCTGCGACGTGCCATCCACCGCAATCTGCAGCGTGTTATTACACACCACTCGTACCGTGGTCGGTGTCGCCATGGTGGCTAAGGTGCCATCGCAGGAGGTGGCCAATAGCAGGTAGTCGTTGACCTCATCCTGACCTTTGAGCGAGGTACTTAAGCCACTGCGTGCCAAAGCCCAGAACTTACGCCCGCCTTTCAGCACACCCGCGGTTTCCAGCTCATACCCGGCGTATTCGGTGAGATCGCGATAGAACTCCAGTATTTCATCGGGCTGTACGACCTTATAGCGCTGAGACACGACTGATAGCGGTGCCTTGGTATCTGAGCGATAGAGCACTTTTTGCTCGGGGAACGAGTGGATGCTGCCTAAGTGGCTGGCACCCTCTGCAATAAAACGTACCGGGGCTTCTTCAATGTGCCAGTTCATACCGGCCTGTTGCTGCCAGACCTCCAGTGGTTGTTGACGGGATAGCTGTTGCCCCAGGCCGTGCCAAGGGGTAGCGCCGACGTAAGCCATTTGTTCAACGAGATGAGCCATGGTGAAAACTCCTAGCAATAAAAAAACGCTGGCGATTATCGCCAGCGTTTTAAGGTTGGAAAGTAAGGGGTATTTTGCTTAGTGGGTACGCATTAGCGAGGTGCAGTGATGGGACGGGTTATTACCGGAAGGTGTAACCGCACGATACGCACAGCCAGGGTGTTCCTTCACCGGGCGGTAGCTTCTGCGTGAAAAACAATTCTGCGGCACGCGAGCCTGCTTGACTGCCGGAAACAGCCCCCATAACGGCAGCTGGCAGTTTGGCTAACGGAAAGCGGGAAGAGGCCATCGATAAATGGGACATTAAATTATAGGTCGCACGCCACGCCCCAATGGCGCCGCCCACAAGGCTGCTGCCAACCGTGCCGATGCGTTGGACGGTTTCAAGGTTAAGCGTGCAAGAGGCTGCACAGCGTAGGCAAGGCGGGGTCATAAACAACACTCCTATAGGCGTCAAAGTGATCCTGTATGCAGGATTCATAGGAGTGATATAGGTCTGTAATTCTTTTGTTTTGACTAGTGCTAAATGAACAGGTGCGTAAAAGCTTCTTCACACACGAACCCATATTTCACTATTTAGAGTAGAGTATTGTGGTTAGCGCCAGAATTTCTGGTAGAGGTAGTGTTTTTTATTACCATTTTATTTTTAAAAAGAATTAATAAAGCCAATATTTTTCAGCCAAGCTACAACATCAGCCTCAACCTCTTCTTGTCGCTCATTTTCAATAGCCAGTAAAATACCATCCCTTTCTAAACCACCCCTAGTCTCAAATGCTTCTAATATCTGACAATCAGCACACAGTTCTTCAACCACTTCCAGGGTGCTTCCTAATCCGTAACCACCATTAGTATTAAAGGGAATAACGGTTTTTCCGCTAAAATCATGATCAGTTAAGAAGCTTTTCATCGGTGGTGGAAGGGTCATGTCCCAGGTAGGAAAGCCAATAAAAATCGTATCGTATTGCGCTATATTATCGATGATTGTTTCAATAGGCGGAAGGTATCCCGTTTCATTCTCTTCGTCTACTTGAGCTACGATAGCGTCATAATTTTCAGGGTAGGGCGTTTCTAATGCTAGCTCAATAAGTTCTCCGCCCACTGCCTCATGAATCATAGAGGCGACGGCTTTCGTGTTGTTGGTTCGTGTTAAATAAACAATTAAATTCGTATCGTCGCTTTGAAGGTCAAACTCACTCTCCTGTTCTTGAGCGTAAAGGGTGGAGGAGGCTGATAAGGAGGTTATTAATAAGGCAAAACGAAAATTAATCATAGAATATTATCCATTAAAAAAAATTAAGAACACTTGTGTTTAGTCATCTGTAGTGTCATTAAGTCGCCACCATTGTGTGAAATCTAGTTCTGTTAAAGAATCTAGCTCAATGACTTCACCAATACGGGGTGTTAAGAGCCCGAACGGATCATCTTGTTCAAGGCTAGCCAACTGGTTGAAAGGATCGTCCCAGTCGTGAAAGGCGAGCGAAAACCTTCCCACGTGTGCAGGTATAACCCCAGTGGCGCCTAAGTCGCGGCCAGCTTGAACGGCATCTTCAGGCATCATGTGTGTAAATCGCCATTGCTCATCGTATTGACCTGAATCAAGCATTGCGACATCTACTGCGTCTAACGTATTGGCTATGATTTGAAAGTGGTTCCCATAGCCGCTATCGCCACTGAAATAGAGTTGCCTTTGTGGTGATTGAATACCGAAGGATACCCAAAGCGTCTGATTACGTTGAAACAGACGGCCCGAGTAGTGACGGGCAGGAAGTACATGAATTACTAGTTCGTCATTAAGCGTTATTTGGGTATTCCAGTCGGTTTCAATAATTTGATTATTATTAAATCCCCAGCTGCGGAAGTGTGAACCAACGCCTAACCCTACGATCACATTATCGATGCGATCCTGTAACGCCATTATGGTGGGGTAATCTAAATGGTCCCAGTGATCATGAGAAATTAGTAAATGGTCAATATCAGGAATATCTTCCGCAGTATAGATGCTGGTACCTTCAAATGCTTGGATAGTAAAGGGGATAGGAGAAGCATTTTCACTAAGGATAGGGTCGATTAAAATACGTTGCCCGGCTACTTGTACATAAAAAGAGGAGTGGCCTAACCAAACGATGATATCTTCGTTTTGTTCTATTTCATGTAAGTTTGTCTTTACCGTTGGTAGCGGTTGTGAAGGGGCTCTTCCGCTATCGCCAGTAAAGAAGAAATCTAACCAGCCCCGATCAGAGTCCGATTCCGTTGTGATTTCAGGAATTGGCTCTAAATTATGAAATATACCGTCTGCATAGTTTGGCGATTGTTGAAAAAGCGCCAAACTTTCTTCATCTGGCGGTGCACCAAATTTTGGGGATTGAAGGTAAGCATATCCAGCGATGACAATGGACAAGACCAGAATTAATAAAACGCCTAGAATTTTCTTCCATCGAGATTTCAACTACATACCCCTTTAAGAGAATAGCGATTTTTAAATTGATACACGATCAGTCTTAAAAAATTAAGAGCCAGATTTAATTAGCATAAAGCCGCGCTGCAATAAACGTAAGAGGGCTAAATTGGGATGTGCCTATGAATATAATTCATCAATAATGTCGCTTCGCTTAAGAAGAGACGCGTAATGCATCTAGCAGCAGTGAAAAAGCAGGTGATGGCTGGCGTCGATTTGGATAATAGAGATGAAACCCAGGGAAGGAGGGGCACCAATCATCCAACACTTGAATTAGCTGTCCAGAGATAATGTACTCGTCCACCATATCTTCTGGGACGAAACCTAACCCAACGCCCGCTAACGTGGCATTTATTTGTTGTTGCGTATTGTTGACGATAAGTTGCCCTTCTGTAGATACGTTAATTTCATGGCCTTTCTTCTCGAATTCCCACATATATAGACCACCGTGGGTTGGAAACCTGAAACTGATACAATTATGTTCAGTCAAGTCATGTGGATCTGTTGGCTTTGAATAACGCTCAAAATACTCAGGTGTCGCTACAACAACCATCCGCATATCAGGGCCTATACGAGTAGCAATCATATCTTTCGCGACGCGTTCGCCAAGCCGGACACCTGCATCAAACCGCTCAGTGACGATATCCGTTAATCCATTATCTACATTGATCTCAACTTGAATATCTGGGTACTCCTTTAAAAACGGTTGTAGCTTGGGTAGAAGAATATGATCGGCAGCGTGGCTACTACTTGAAAGCCTGATAATCCCTGCTGGCTTATCGCGTAGTTCGTTAAGAGCCGTTAGCTCTGACCGAATATCTTCAAAGCAGGGTCCCAGGGTACGAATTAGTCGTTCTCCAGCGTTGGTAGGCGAGACGCTTCTTGTAGTACGCGTTAATAAGCGTATCCCCAGCCTTTCTTCCAAACCACGTATGGCATGGCTGAGAGCCGATTGTGATACGCCTAGCTCTGGAGCTGCACGAGTGAAGCTGCCCTTTTTGGCAACCATCAGAAAGGCGTGTAAATCATTAAAATTTTCGCGAGACATTGATGAATTTACCTCATTAGATCATCCGTATTTTGTTATCTAATCATAAAACACGCCTTTTGCTAAAGTTTTATCGCTACTTGGTATCGCTATTGGTTGTTAAGGCGCTTGTGCGCAGGTTGCTACGCACCCGTCCAGCATGTGTTGAATAGCCAAAGGCTGCTGCCTACCTAACGTCGAAGGGAAATTGATTATTTTGGGTCGGATGAATCCTTCGGATAAAACCATTACCGCGTCATCAAATCTCGGCCACCTCAATGTAGTGCCCCTACGTTCGCTATTCGAGGGGAGTGAGTAGGTGCCTTGGTGCACGGAGAAACTTATGACGTCTAGTGTGTCGGCTGACAGCCGCTTAACAAACGGTCATCCCAGCGCAGTGTTGGGTGTGGTGTTGATCAGTTATTTAATGATTGTTCTCGACATCTCCATTGTCGTAACGGGATTGCCTGAGATACGTGATGATCTCGGCTTTACTCCAGTGGGTCTGTCGTGGGTTCAAAATATCTACACGCTTTTTTTTGGTGGTTTTTTATTATTAGCCGCGCGCGCAGGCGATCTGTTGGGCCGTAAAAGAATGCTGTTAGTAGGACTATGGATATTTACCTTGTCATCGCTTTCGATAGGTTTGGCACAAACGCCTTACTGGCTAGTGATCGCGCGGGGGATACAAGGAATAGGCGCAGCTATTTTAGCCCCTTCAGTATTAGCGCTTATCTCAACGACCTTTCCCGAAGGGCCTGAGCGGACGAGGGCATTGGCATATTATTCGATGGTAGCGGGCGGCGGTGCTAGCTTGGGGCTGGTGCTAGGGGGAGTATTTGCTGATCAGCTCTCTTGGCGAGTGGGGTTTTTTATGAATGTGCCCATTGGCTTGGCTCTGATTACCATGGCAATGCGCGTATTGAGCGAGACCTCACGGCAGAAAGGGGCTTTTGACGTGGTAGGTGCAGTCAGCTCTACCCTCGGTATGGGGGCATTGGTTTATGCCATTGTTCACTCCACTGAGGTGGGCTGGTTGGCAATGAGCACCTTGGGAGTGTTAGCCATTTCGATTGGGTTGCTTGCACTTTTTATTGTGACTGAACAGCGCGTAGCTCAGCCAATGCTACCCTTAAGGCTCTTCGCCAGTCGCGAAAGGGTCGGTGCCTATTTAGGGCGTCTACTGTTTCTTGGGGCGATGGTAAGTTTTTTCTTTTTTTCCACTCAGTTTATGCAGCTCGTGTTGGGCTTCTCGCCATTGCAAGCGGGTATTGGCTTCTTACCTATGACCATACCGACCTTTGTCGCTGCACTTTCGGTGCCTATATTAACGCGCCGTTTTGGCAACGGTGGCGTGTTATGCCTTTCTTTAGCGCTACTCGCTGTGGGTATGTTTTGGCTTTCGCTAGCCGATGAGAATGCCAGTTATTGGTTTGGAATAGCGTTGCCCATGTTATTGATTGGACTCGGAAACGGCTCAGCACTGGGCCCGCTAACCGTCGCCGGTGTCAGCCAAGTCCACTCTGATGATCAAGGCGCAGCTTCAGGCATGGTCAATGTGGCCCACCAAATGGGAGGAACATTGGGGCTCGGTATCTTGATCGCTTTTTTTGCCCATGCCAGCAATGCACCTTTATCGGGAACCACTCTGCTCAGCCATCAAATCTCAGTGGCTGTTTTGGGAGGCTGCATTATGGTGTGCCTAGCCCTATTGGTGGCGCTATTCATGATCGTGCCAGCATCAAACGCAGCAACGAGAGCCTTGAGTTAATCAGCTGTTTAATTAAATGACGTTTAACACGATGGCTTCTAGGTTTTGATGCATTGGCTGCCTTCCCTTTTAGCCAGTTGATGCGAGGTGAAAATGCAGCATCTTGATCTAAAGGTTATCGAGCAGGCACTCGCTTGGACACGTGACGGTGCCACCGTGTGGCTATGCACGGTGATGGCAACCTATGGCTCCTCCCCACGTCCGCCGGGCGCTTTATTCGTTGTCAGTAGCGAGGGGCAGTATGTTGGGTCGCTGTCGGGTGGGTGTGTTGAGGAAGACTTTCTAGAACGGCAGGCCGCGGGTGAGTTTGTTACACCAATAACCATTTTTCGCTATGGTGAGGGCGGTGTTGAAGGCGCAGGCGTTGTCCTTCCTTGTGGGGGTATTCTCGATGTTCTTATTGAACGACTGCCACCTGAGCAAGATGCTTTAGCTCACCTTGAAGTGTTCCGTGACACCTTGCTAGGCCAAAAAGCATTGGCGCGGCGTGTCGAACTTAACAGCAACGTGAGAAGCTTTGTTGAGGATGATGGCATTGGACCTAGAGTGGCCTGGGACGCGAATAGCAACGTGGCGCACATCCGCTTAACGCCAGCTACCCGTTTAATTATTGCGGGGATATCGCCTGTCTCCGAGGCCTGCGCTCAATTCGCGCTTGGGTTAGGGTATGAGGTGATTATCTGCGACCCGCGTGAGGAGGTGCTAGCTGGTTTTGATGTGCCAGGTGTGGAAGTGCGTGCCCAGCTTCCTTCTGTATTCATTGCATCGGGCGCTTGTCATGCCGCTACCGCCATTGTCGCACTGACGCATGACCCTCGCATTGATGATCTAGCCATGATTGAAGCCGTGCGCACTCCTGCTTTTTATATCGGAGTCATGGGTTCACAACGAACTTCCCACGCTAGGGCAGAGCGGCTTCGGCTTCGTCGTTCAGGTGGGCTCAGCGAAGCTGAAATAGCACGTCTTCATATGCCAATAGGGCTGTCGTTAGGTAGCAAAACACCTGCCGAGATAGCCCTTGCTGTGATGGCTGACATATTGCGCGTTCAGAGGGGTAAACCGCGCAGCGACCTCTGAATCGTCTTCTCTAAAAATCGGAGATTACCCTACGCGCCTTGTGCTTGCGCCACTGCAACCCTTGTAAAGTGTAATAGGACAAGAGCATGAAGAGCCCGGCGATCGCTATGCAGTGAATGAAGAAACCTGCCACTGATTCCTCGAAGTTCCACCAGTCGAGTGTCATTTGCATGGATAATTTACTTCCAAGCCCCAGTTCAAACGAACTCCACACACCATGCGCGGCAACCGTGATAGCGATTAATCGCAGTACGACAGTTCGCGCGATGTTAGCGCGATGAAGGCCCAAAGCGTTACGGGCAAGCCCCATGAGTAATGGCCAGCGTAACCCTAGATGAATGGCCACGATGACGAGCGCCCAATAAGCTGCCATGGCGTGAATCTGCATCACCGTAAAACCGCCATAAGCTGACATAACACTAGATAAAGCATTAGAAATCAGAACGCTAGTGACGATCAGTACCAACATCACAACCATCAGTATGAACGTTACAACGGTGTTGAACAGCTCATGTGGTGTACGTCGTGCCTTAGGGATCGTCCGGTACCAGCGCCGATTAAAAATATTATGAATAATAACGAGAAGGAATAGTGCTGTCCCAGCGACTTCATGGGCAAGATTACCAAGCCACCAATAAGAAAAGCCAAACAGCAGCAGACCTGCCGCAGTGAGGTCAAATATCAGCCTCATCAAAAAAATTGAACTCACGTGGTGCTCCTAACATTACTCGACAGGTGAACCATCAAATCGGGGTATCCGATAGCCAGTAAACAGGTAATCACTCGACGCCTGTCGACGGTGGCAAGATTGGCAGTGGGCTGTATTTTCATCGGTATTAATTGATCTATCTGGCCAAAACCATTGAAACTGCCAGTCGTCGGTTCTACGTGACGTATCGTAGTAATCACCAAAGCCTTCGCCTTTCTCCATGACAAAGTAGCGATAGAGTTCGCCATCACGATGGTCAACGAGCACAAAATGCGTTCCGTAGGGTATGGAACGTCCTTCCTCTACGGCTTCCATGGCTTCGGGGGTGGTCATGATATGTTCCATCACATCGCCACGCCTTACGGTTGTGTAGTGCACCAACTCATCAAGATCAGGAAACTGGACACGGTTTTCCTCGGCCTGCAGTTGCCCGCTGGGTAAATAGAGAATTGAAGCAAACAAGGCAAAATAGGGGGCATACTTCTTCATTTCAGTACTCAATAAGGGATGAAGTCAGGAAGTTAATGGTCGCCTACACTTGGGTATCACTGGTTCCTATAAGCCGGTTTCGATGTGATGACTGCAACACCTTCATTGGCCATATGAGCGAGTCGGGCCACAGATAGCAGCCCGACCGTGATGCAATTCTCTATTACAATGTTCGGGCATAGAATTCAGTCAGTTCATCGACGGCGCTATCGACATATTCGGGAACCCAGTAGGTTTCGATATGTGTCGCACCATCTACCAGGAACATTTCCTTATTCTCTGTGCCGGTGGCCATGCTGAATGCATCCTCGGTCATGTAGAGGGTTTCGGCCTCGCTACCGGCGATCATTAAGAGCGGCTGGTTGATCAATTCGATCTGGTCAGTAGCGTCCCAGCGCATCAAATCTAGCAAACTGCTCTGAGTGTATCGGGCAGTCGAGTTCGGATGTGCATGGGTTCTACCGTAATAGATAGCCCCCTGGCTATAGAGCTCAAAGGGAAGCTCTGCAATCTGTTCGTCAGTGAGTTCAGTGAACCCTTCAGCTGCATACAGTACTTCTCCGCCAGCCGCTTGCTGGTCGCGAGCTTCCGAAGCCTCCTGTAGTCGCTCTTGGATCGTGTCCATTTGCGAATCCACATAGCCATTGCGACGAACGCGGCCCGAGTTGAACATGCTGAGCGTTGCGACTGACTGGAAGCGTTTATCCGTTTTGGCGGCTGCCAACGAATATCCGCCACCACCACAGATGCCGAGTAAGGCTAAGCTTTGCTCATTGGCGCCCGGATATTGGGTGATGAAATCCGCCATGCCATGGATGTCTTCAATGCGGTTTGTGGGTGTGTCCACATTGCGCGGCTCGCCACCACTCCCTCCCTGATAGGCTGCATCCGCGGCAATAGTGATGTAACCCTGTTCCGCTAGGCGTTGTGCATACAGACCTGCCACCTGTTCTTTTATCCCGCCATTTGGGTGCGCCACTACTACCGTTGGATAGCTCTGTTCTGGATCGTAACCTGCAGGGGTATAGACGTTAGCTGCGATATCTATGCCATTGAGTTCATAGGTAACCGGATGGATATTGACTTCGCCATTTACGTTTTCAGTAATTGCGCCTTCATAAGTCAAGGTAAATGGATTGTTTTGGTAATCCGCTGCCCAAGCTCCACTCACTGAAATGCTGGTCATTGCCGCCATAACGGCAGCCTTTAATACAGTGTGTTTCATATAGTGCTCCTGAAAGTTTAAACAAACGGTACCTAAAGCACGCTAATAGTGATGAGCGTGCTTATAACAGCAGCGTAAGGAAGTTGACTGATGAAATTAAGCCCGATATCCAGCATGAACCGATGAGATAAATTCATGAATTTTTGAGCAGCCTTGCTGACGATTGCAGGCTGTAGCGGGGTTAGGACATCCTTGTCCTATTGCAATGTTGATGCTGATGATTAAAGTCGGGAGAAAGCGTTAATCCAATCCTTTCTCGGCCAGAAACTCAGAAACCTGATCCGCAATTTCGACGTTGTTCAGATCCGAGAAGGGGAAGTGGGTATTACCCTCAATGCCAATCTCAGGCAGGTGAACCAACGTGACATCGCCGCCATGTTCGTTGACGGCATCTCTCCATTCACGCGCCATTTCTAGTCTTACCCGCCAAGCGTCTTGGGTGGGAATATCGGTGGGCTCTGCAGGAATATTGTCGCCATAAAAGATGATAATAGGGAGCTCGGTTAGTTTTTCGAAATCTTCCATTGGAATCGCTACCCCTTCCAGCGTATCGAAGGAGCTTTCTTTAGGAGCAGGTACCTCGCCATCTGGGAAGACGAAGTTACTGCCTGGCTCAAAGGCAACGATAGCTTCGATATCCTCATTCTTGATGGCTGCAGACCACCCCATGCCGCCACTGTGGGAGTGTGTAAATAGAATGCCTTGACCAATCTCATCAAACAGGGCAGAGACGGCGTCGGACATGATTTCAATATCGAATGGACCGGTATCCGGTGTCATGGAACGGAAGTACTGGTCGAGGGTTTCCTCATCAGTTGGGAACTGTACGCCTTCGAAATAATCTGGCCAGACGCCCACGCGAAACTGCCCAAACCAAAACTGCTCATCTGGGGTGGGTTCGATTTCGGTACTGACCGTGCTGCGTCCAGCGTTACCACGACGTGGTTGGTCTATTACATAAACAGGGTATTGGCGACGAAGAAAGATGTTTTGGAAGCCCTCACGCCCATCCGGGGTGGACTCCCATGTCTTGGAGAATTGCCCAAAGCCGTGCCACATAACGATAGGCAGTTGCCGAGCTTCGTCTGGAATCTGGTAAAAGGTATAAAGGTGGTCTCCTCGAAAGGTTTGACCATCAGGCTGAGTAGGGTTCAGTGGGTCAAACTCTCCTGAATCCGTTGTTATGGAGCCACCCACGGTGAAACTGCCTTGCTCCTGGATCACCAGAGGTTCTTGAGTATCAGGTTCGGCCGCGAGGCTAAACGGTGAACTCAAAGCACTGACAATAAAGGCAGCCGTTAATGGCGTTGTCCATCTAGATTTCATACAAGGTGACTCCTTAACGTTGTTAACTTTATAACTCCCCCAGCGCTTGATGGAGGAGTCTTTGATGGGTTTATTCGAGCTACGACTGAGTAAATCCGATCACCTGTTTAAGCGTTGCACTTACTCTCAGCGCTCTCTCCTTGTGCATACTCTTCGTCAGTGACGAGTTCCATCCACGTCACCGAGGTGCCATCCTGCGCTTCTGATACGGCAAGGTGAGTCATCGCTTCAGACGCAGAAGCACCATGCCAGTGAGGCGTATTCGGTGGTATGACAACGATGTCGCCGGGCTTCACCTCTTGGACAGTTTCGCCTTCACTCTGCACCCAGCCGCATCCGTCGGTGATATAAAGCGTTTGACCGAGAGGGTGGGTGTGCCAAGCCGTGCGAGCGCTCGCCTCGAAGCTCACTACGCCCCCCCCGAGGCGGGCGGGTTGGGGGGCAGAAAAGCGTTGGCTAACCTCAGCTACTCCCGTGAAATTATCCTCACCGCCCGTCGTGGTTTCTGCATTCGTGCTGGGCACAACCGTAATGTTGGCTGACGTCTCGGCTGTCTCACGCGCCGACAAGACTTCTTCAAGCACCGGGACTGCGGATACCGCGTTTGGCCATCCTGAATAGTAGGCTAGGTGGTGAATTGCTTCCTTCGCCTCAGCTGGTGTTAGCCCATTATCCAGTGCTCGATTGAGGTAGGCGGGGAGTTGTTCGGCCTTACCGGTAGCGGCTAGTGACGCGATAGTCACCAAGCTGCGGTCTCGGGTGCTCAGCGTAGGTCGACGCCACAAATCGTCAAACAGTACCTCATTGGTCGCGTCCGCGAGTTGAGGCACTGTCGCAGTGATGCCTTCCGACATTTCACGCTGACGCTCGGTTTCGGCCTCCGAGTTAAGTTCTAGCGGTGTGCCATCGGCCTCTACTGGCATCTCAACGCCTTGATTCTGAAAGACCTCGTGCATCTCGTAGACAGCGGCGATGGCATAGGGCCAGCCAGCATAGAAAGCCAGATGGGTGGCGATCTCACCGATCTCGGCAGGCGTGAGGCCGTTTTCCAAGCCGATGCGGGTATGACTACCTACCGGCCCGGTCTGCCCCATGGAAATCAGCGCGGACAGTACGACAAGGCTACGGTCACGGGGGGCGAGGGCCTCGCCGGGCCAGACGCGCCCGAACAAGACCTCATCTGTGTATTGGCCTAGGCCAGGCGCTACTTCGTAGACCTCGTCCGGCGCGATGCGACTGGAATCGGACTCTTGCGCCTCGGCGTGAGAAAGCGCGGCGAAGGAAAATAGGAGGGGGAAAGCAAACTTCATCATACGGCGACATCCTTTGCATTAAGGGTTGTTATATCCACGGATTTCATACTGCTCAGAACTGTGCTTGGAAGCTAACGAGGCTTCCGGGACTGCTAAATGTTTCAGTCGATTTCCGGTAGACGGTCTAGGAACTTATCAAGTGTGATAGGGTAGTCGCGGACTCGCGCGCCGGTAGCGTTATAGATGGCGTTAGCGACTGCTGCGCTGACCCCACAAATACCGAGTTCGCCGACACCTTTGGCCTTTAACGGCGTCGAATAGGGGTCTTCGCCTTCAAGGAAGATAACCTCCTGCTTTGGGATGTCGGCATGAACCGGTACTTCGTAACCAGCTAGGTCATGGTTAACGAAAAAGCCATGTCGGGTATCGACAGCCAGCTCTTCCATTAGGGCTGCGCCAACACCCATGGTCATCGCTCCTATCACCTGGCTACGAGCAGTCATGGGATTAAGAATGCGTCCAGCATCACAGACTGCTAGCATTCGGCGGACGCCAATTTCACCCGTCGAAGCGTGAACGGCCACTTCGACAAAGTGCGCGCCAAACGTGGCTAGTTGATACTCTTCACTTCGAAAATCACCGAACTCAATATTGTCTTCAGCCGTAATGGCGCCTGAAGAGGCGAGCTCACTGAGCGCTGTTTGCTGATCGTTATAGCGAACATAACCTTCTGAAAATTCAAGTGCCTCAGGATCAACAGCTAAACGCTCTGCAATTTTTTTGCGTAACGCTAAACAGGCCGCATAGACCCCCGCCGTAGAACTTGCCGCTCCCCACTGACCGCCTGAACCAGCAGAAACAGGATGTCGAGAATCCCCTAAATCAACGTTAACCACCTCCAACGATACGCCCATCATTTCTGCCGCCGTCTGAGCGATGATGGTGTACGAACCGGTGCCAATGTCCGTCATGTCCGTTTCCACCCGTATAGAACCATCGGGTCTTACACTGACACGCGCCCCTGAGGTTTCTGCAGGGGCATCGCGATAGGCGCCTGCCACACCATGCCCAATTAACCACGCCCCTTCACGTCGCGAGCCTGGGGCTTTGTTGCGAGATGCCCAATTGAAGACTTCGGCGCCGCGCTGTAAGCACTCAATAAAGTGACGCTCCGAAAACTGACGTTCAGGATGACTAGGGTCAACCTGCGTATCGTTAATAATCCGAAACTCGACAGGGTCCATACCTAGCTTCTCAGCCATTTCATCCATCGCAATTTCAAGCGCCATCAGGCCTGCTGTTTCGCCGGGTGCGCGCATCGCATTGCTTTCTGGAAGATGAATTTCCAGCGCTCGATTAATGAGAAGCCGGTTTTCACCTGCATAAAAACGGCGAGTGGCCCTGGCGCCGTTTTCACCATCACCACCGGGAAGCGTGTTGGTGGAGTTATCGTGCCCGATCGCGGTGATTTTTCCCTCTTGGGTGGCTCCAATGCGTATTCTCTGGATCGTCAAACCACGATGGGTCGTGTTATTTGCGGACATTGGCCTAGGGAGCGCGAGCTTAACCGCACGCCCGACCTTTCTAGCAGCCAGCGCAGCCATCACCGCATCGGCGCGTAAAAATAGCTTCACCCCGAAACCACCGCCTATATAAGGCGAATCGAGACGAAAGTTTTCGGCGGGCAAATCAAACGTGGTAGCGAGTGCTTGACGGCTCCACTCAATCATCTGATTCGATGTCCAGAGGGTCAGATGATCTCCATCCCATTGGGCAATGGTCGCGTGTGGCTCCATTTGAGCATGGCATTGGCCTGGGGTGGTGTAGGTGGCATCAAGTGTCACCTCAGCCGACGCATAGGCGCTTTCGAAGTCGCCAATATCATCAATGGGCTCTACGTCATCACTTAGCCGCTCTTGCCGTACGGCAGCCAGGTCGTACATTGCATCTTGATCTTCCTCATACTCGACGCGAATCAAGGCGGCTGCGGCGCGGGCTTCTTCGAAACTGTTAGCAACCACCACGGCAATTGCCTGGTGATAATGCTGGATCTCGCGTCCGCCGAAGAGATACGCCACATTCCAGTCGACCTTGGGAAGGCGCTCCATTTCCAAGCTGGTGACAATGCCCACAACCCCCGGTGAGGCTTGCGCTTCATCAATATCCAGCGAGACAATACGGCCTTTGGCGATGGCAGAGCCGAGTGGGTAGCCGACAAGCTGATCTTTCGCCACACCATGACGTTCGTAGGCGTAGGGCGCCATGCCGGTGGTTTTGAGAGGGCCGTCGATTCGGCGTAATGGTTGTCCGAGCACCTTCATACGATCGGAGACGTTTTGTTCAGCGGGACTGTCGAAACGCATGGCTTATCCCCTGGCTTCGGCGAGCACGGCGGCAAGCGTACGCTCAGCCAGTGTCACCTTAAATTCGTTATCTTCAGTGGGTGTCGCTCCCTCCAAAAGACGCGATATGACGGCTCGGGCACCGTTGGGCATGGCGGCCTCGGCGGCCTCATTTCGCCACGGTTTGGGGGCCACGCCACCCAGTGCGATGCGACCGGAGCCATCCGGCTGAATCACAGCGGCAACCGATACTAAAGCGAAGGCGTAGGATGCACGATCACGTACCTTGTGGTAGAAGTGCTGCCCGCCAAGTGGCCTGGGAAGGACAACGGCGGTGATGAACTCGTCTGGTGCGAGTACTGTCTCGATATGCGGGGTATCGCCAGGAAGAAGGTGAAAGTCAGCGAGGGGAATGGCGCGAGTGTCGCCCTCGGCATTCACTGTCTCCACCACTGCATCGAGCACACGCATGGCGATTGCCATGTCACTGGGGTGAGTAGCGATACATGCTTCGCTGCCGCCGATGACGGCGAGTTGACGGCTGTAGCCTCCTTGCGCGGCGCAACCCGACCCTGGCTTGCGCTTGTTGCAAGCCATGTTGGTGTCGTAGAAATAGGGACAGCGTGTACGCTGTAGCAGGTTACCACCCGTCGTTGCCTTGTTGCGTAGCTGGCCCGATGCCCCCGCGACGAGCGCACGACTCAGGACACCATAGTCACGGCGCACGCGTTGGTCGGCGGCAAGATCAGTGTTGCGTACCAGCGCGCCAATGCGCAGGCCTCCCTCTGCCGTCGCTTCGATGGTATCGAGTCCTAGTCCGTTCACATCGATGAGATGCGAGGGTGTCTCGATTTCCAGCTTCATCAGATCAAGAAGGTTTGTTCCACCGGCAATGAACTGGGCTCCCTCCTGTGCGGCCGCTGCTGCGGCTGCCTCCTGGGGCGATCCTGCTCGTTCGTATCTAAATGCTCTCATGCCTGATCCTCCGCGACATGCTCTATGGCATCAAGAATGTTCGCGTAGGCGCCGCAGCGGCAGAGGTTACCGCTCATACGTTCGCGTATCTCAGCGGACGTGATTTGTATCTCTCCGGTGATATCTTCAGTCACATGGCTTGGGATGCCAGCCCGGATTTCTTCGAGTGTTGCCTTGGCAGAGCAGATTTGACCAGGCGTACAGTAACCACACTGATAACCGTCATGTTCAATGAAGGCTACCTGCATCGGGTCAAGACCCTCTGGTGTGCCAAGCCCCTCAATCGTTATGATTTCGTCACCTTCATGCATTACCGCAAGGGACAAACAAGAGTTAATGCGCCGACCATTGACCATAACGGTGCAGGCTCCGCATTGGCCATGGTCGCAGCCTTTTTTCGTGCCGCTTAGTTGCAAGCTTTCGCGCAGAGCATCGAGAAGGGTGAGGCGATTATCGGCAGTTAACTTCCGAGCCTCGCCATTCACAGTGAAGCCGACCTCTGTCATTGCCGAGGTTGGAATAGTGTTTACTGAAGAAGCTTGCCCCATATTTTTTTCCTGGGCGAAGGAAAATTTAGGCAAGGCAAGAGAGGCTGTGGTCGTGGCGCTCCCGATCAACAGGTTGCGCCTGGTGATTTCGAAGTCGCTTAGCTTTGACATGGGGCATCCCTATCGCTAGCAAGTCGGCATGAAAGTCGATCCAAATGACGTGGTGTCTTTGGGAAATAAGTTCATAACGTTCATTTGTCTTCAGCTACCAACTTAGCTAAACCAAATCCATTCAACTATCGCTAAAATCCGGATGAGCTTATGTGCCTAATTCATTAATCACGTTATGGCTCAATGTTTTTATGCGTCTAGGCTAGGCGGATATCCCTCAAAAGCATCGCTACGAGCTCAATCAGTTAAAGGTGATAAAGCCGTTAGGGCATATGCCAAGCAGCAGTAGGGTAGCCGAATAGCTCAAGCTGTTATGAAGAACACATTTTTAATACAGCTTGCAAGGCGCGTCATAAGCGTCACCCTTGATGGGTAAAATGCGCGAGAAGGAGGGGTAGGTTGGTTTGTGGATTAATGAATTTTAGACATAAGACCAAGTCATTATAAGCCTCTAATCATATCCATGTGAGTGTCCTAAACTGTGAGACACGCTACTCCCTCTTGACCTCGCTGTCTGTTCCAGGCTCGTCAAAACACTCCAATGACCAAAGGTATTCTCATGGATATCCAGCGCAACGCCTCCAAGTCATCTGCCCAAGGCCCCGAAGAATATTTCACTGGGACCGTGCGTATTGATTCGCCTTTCCAAGCCCCTGAACCAGCTAAAACCGGCGGAGCTATCGTCACTTTCGAACCTGGAGCCCGAACGGCTTGGCATACCCATCCACTAGGGCAAACATTGATTATTACTGCCGGACTGGGCTGGGCTCAGCGGGAAGGTGAGCCAAAACAAGAACTCTGCCCAGGCGACGTAGTGTGGTTTGGACCAGACGAGAAGCATTGGCATGGCGCCACTGATAGCAACGCTATGACGCATATCGCGATTGCTGAATCGGAGAATGGTTCGCCCGTCACTTGGATGGAAAAAGTAGCGGAAGAGGATTATCTCAGCAGCGTTTCTTAAGCAAAGAACAGCAAGAGTCATTACTTTATTTAGAAAGGAGAACTCACAATGGAAGGTATCAAGGATAAAGTCGTTGTCATCACAGGGGCTAGCAGTGGCCTTGGCGAAGCGACCGCACGCCGATTGGTGAATGGCGGCGCAAAGGTAGTGCTCGGCGCGCGTCGTATGGAGCGTTTACAGGCGCTGGCCAAAGAACTCGGCTTAGATGATCAGGCGGGGGTTAAGACCGATGTCACCCAGCGGGATCAGGTGGAAGCGCTGGTGGAGCGCGCCATTCAGTTGCATGGCCGTATCGATGTCATGCTCAATAATGCCGGTGTGATGCCGCATTCGCCTTTAGAGCGCCTGAAGGTCGAAGAGTGGGATCAAATGATCGACGTCAATATCAAGGGTGTGCTGTATGGCATCGCGGCAGCAATGCCGCATATGACCGCCCAAAAGAGTGGGCAGATCATCAACGTTTCATCGGTCGCTGGCCATAAGGTTGGCCCTGGCAGTGCCGTTTACGCGGCCACTAAGCATGCCGTTCGTGTCATCTCCGAAGGACTGCGCCAAGAGGTCAAACCTTACAATATCCGTTCGACTATTATTTCGCCTGGCGCTGTCGATACAGAACTACCGAATAGTATCTCGGAAAATGACGTGTCCGAGGCGATCCATGATTTCTATGAACAGTATGCGATACCCGCCGACTCGTTCGCGCGCTCAGTGGAATTCGCCATGAGCCAGCCCGAGGACGTGGATATCAACGAGATTCTGTTCCGGCCAACCAGCCAAGTGCTATAAACAAGATAGGAAATGCTATGACCATACCCCTTCTTACCTTGAACAATGGTGTTGAGATGCCTGCTTTCGGACTGGGCGTTTATCGCTCTAGTCCTGAGGAAACCACGGGTGCGGTGTTGTCTGCCCTTGAGGCGGGCTATCGCCATGTCGATACTGCCGCCGCTTACATGAATGAAGAGCAGGTGGGTGAAGCCTTCCGATCGAGCGGTCTCGCTCGCTCAGATGTGTTTATCGAGTCCAAACTTTGGCTCTCAGATTATACCTATGACGGCGCGATGCACGGATTCGAACGTTCGCTATGCAAGCTGGACATGGAACACATCGATCTCTATCTGCTACATCAGCCAGCTCCGACAGAATTCGAACGAACCTTGGGGGCATGGAAGGCGCTCTGTGAAATCGTGAAAAGCGGCCGGGTTCGTGCGGTTGGCGTATCGAACTTCAACGAAGAAGAGCTTAAGCGTGCCATTGATGAGACCGGTGTGGTTCCAGCGGTAAATCAGGTGGAGCTGCATCCGTTTTTTACTCAGAAGAAGCTGAGTCAATTTCATCAGGAGCAGGGCATTCTGACTCAGGCGTGGTCGCCCATTGGCGGCGTTAATCGTTACTTCACTGAAGACCCTAAGCCGGAAGACGACCCGCTGACGCACCCCACAATCATACGGATTGCAGAAGGGCATGGTAAGTCATCGGCGCAGGTGATACTGCGCTGGCATATCGAACTGGGTCATTCGGTGATCCCCAAGTCGGTTCACACTGAACGGATAAGGGAGAATTTCGATATCTTTGATTTTTCGCTTTCCTCCGAAGAGGTCGCTTTGATCGACGCACTTAATACTGGGCGCCGTGGCGGGCCAGACCCCAAATCGCTCAGTACTAAAACGGTCAACTTTTCTATACCGGAGTGATGCTGTCGTTCATATAAAAGAACCGAGCAAAGCTCGGTTCTTTTATATGTGTGCCAGGCTCAGCGCTTCGTGCAACGAGGAGCGTTCTAAGAAGGGTACTACGGGGAGGAAAATACTCAGTGCTCCCAGCAGGGGGAAGTACTAATCGGCGGAAAAGTGGTCCCTTGGAGAAAGTACTGAAGGGAGCACGAGGCAAAACACTGGCATGGCGTACAGGACACGAATAAGAAACCTCATGACTAGCTGTGGCATGGATCATCGAAGCCCGATATTTGAAAGGAACGCAATGATGTATACCTAAGGTAGCATTAGCGGAAAGGGCGCTCCTTTCAATACAGAAGTTCGGTGCTCTTAACAATATAGAGTTAAATTTTGTAATTATGGCTTAGATTCAAGATACATTAAAAACAATAATTCGCCCATTCCTGCATCATTTCTCGCCGTTTTTCGAAGAGGTCGCCACGCCGATAGGCGGCTTCGACTTTGTTTTCAATAGTGTGTGCAAGTGCCATTTCTGCTACGTCCCTAGGGTAACTGGAAACCTCTCCAGACCAGTCACGGAAGCTCGAACGGAAACCATGGGGGACAAAGTTACCCCGGTTACCACCAGCGCCATATTCCATGCCACGCATAAGCTGAAGCATTGCCATATTGGACAGAGGGCGTCCATGTCGAGCACCTGGAAAGATAAACGGATTACTCTGAATCTGGGGGAGGCTCGAAAGGAGCTCTATTGCCTGAGTTGATAGAGGCACCCTATGTTCTCGTCGGGCTTTCATCCTTTCGGCAGGAACCGTCCATGTAGCCTTAGCTAAATCAATCTCTTTCCATTCTGCATTAAGCACTTCAGATGTTCGCGTAGCGGTCAAAATAAGAAACTGCAAAGCTTTAGAAGAGATGCTGGTATGTCCCTGTAGCTCGGTGATAAATGAGCTGACTTCTTCGTAGGGCATAGCTGGAAGATGAGTAACCTCCTTAACGCGTGAAGGCTTGGGCAGCAGCTTATCCAAGTGCCCACGCCATCTTGCAGGATTGGCCTCGGCTCTATATTTGTGGGCTGACGCAAAATCCAGCACATTCTCAATTCGGCCTTGCACGCGCTTGGCGGTCTCTGTTTTGGTCTTCCAAATTGGCTCAAGTATGTTTAGTAGGTGATGAGTATCGATTTCATCTACTGGCATTTTACCAATAACTGGCCTTGCATATGTCTTTAATGTGCTAACCCATTGCCGAGCATGTTTTGCATTACGCCAACTGTGCCGATGAGATTTGATGTAACGTGCAGCACAACTTGTAAACGTAGGTGTAGAATGCTGCTGCTTTTCAAGGTCTCGGGCGTTGATAGGGTCAACACCCTCTTTGGCCAGCTTTCTGAAGTTCTCTGCTTTGCGACGGGCCTCGGCCAGTCCAGTATCTGGAAAGCTACCAAGCCCCATTTCTCGACGTTTACTATTGAAGGTAAACCTTAGTACCCATTTCTTAGCTCCACTTTCGGAAACCACTAAACGTAAACCACCACCATCTTCATGCTTTCCAGGCCCTGCAGAAGCTACTTTGCGCGGGCTAAGTTTGTGTATTGCCACGGTTTGCCTCTCCAAAAGATCGGGAGTAGTCCCCCAGTTAGTCCCCCATATGTTATGGATAACCATAGACTTCGGTGGACATAATGGCAATTCAAGCTTATGATTTTATTGATAGTCATGGACTTTGAGAGATGGTATGGGAAGTTAAAATAACGGACTGTCCCTCCGCCAAGTATTACGAATAAGCCGCTGATTTCAGCGGTTTTTTTGTGTCTGTAATTTAACCAGCCCATACCCCAGCCCATACTTTGGTTTTGGCTCTCATTGAGCAGAACTGAACCTTTTTGGACTCTGACTCTTTTCTTAGTCATTTTTTTTATTGCTTGCCTTTGGTCACATTCCAATAAAACCTTCATGTGTTCATGATCTGGAAAGGTGACAGCCGCTTTGCATTCAGATACTGTCATCTTAAGAATTATGAGTGCTAACTGCCGACTGGTAACGACCCAAAGCGGGTGCTGGACGGGCAAATTACCAGTGGCCTAGCGCATCGCTTCAGGTTCTATATGAGGGTGAAGGAAGCGAGAAATGAATGATTGAATTCGAAATCAAGGTGTTAGCTTTTGGCGTCATGTCCAAGTATTAGGTATTAAGCTTTTAATCCATGCGCCGCCAGCTTCCATTCCATCCTTGCCAAATTACTTATTTTATTCCAACTGGCGCCAGCATTGGGGAAGCATCTGCCAACAGCAAAGCCTACGATTAAGGCTTTTTTTGCCTTAGCTTTCTTTGTCTCCGCTCTCATAGCGGGTATCACTACAATAACTTTCTAAGTGAGCAAGTTGCTCTTCTCTATATCAGGAGCATGATTTCGCGATGGTTGATGGTGTATTCACGAGCGACGAGGATGATCAGGCGGTGCGAAGCTCCGTTTCAAACGCTCCAGAAGTGTTTGAATTCGACTGTGGGCAACTCCCTTTTGAGAGAATGGGTGATGCTCATTTCGAGCTGCTGCTGGCTGATCTCTATACTGCTAGAGCAGAGGAGGGTAAGGAAGATTGGTTCGACAAGGCCTGCCGTCTGAACGACGGCGCCGACCAAGGTCGTGATGTGATCCTTCTCCAAGATTCGGCTCCTGTGGGCGTGATTCAATGCAAACGTTATAACAGCATTGTGCAATTTCCTATGATCGTTCAGGAAATATGTAAGTTTTTCCTGTATGCCATGATCAAACCACATATTGCTCCACCGCTGGGTACTGAATTTAGGTACTACCTTGCAGTGTCTGATCGGGCACAGGGTAAATTATTTGATTTCATGGAGGGGACAGGACGGAAACGTTTCGAGGACTTGCGCGAGTTATTCGAGAACAAGGCCCTAGCCGCGCGTAAAGAATCAGCGACATTGAAGAAAGCCCCCAGTCTCAAAGATTTAACCAAAGCGCAGTTGTGCGACATTATCTGGGAAAGGATTGATCATCTTCATACCGCAATTCTCAAGAAAGTGTAGTGGTCAACTAATACCGGACAGTAATTTAAGATTTTCCTCA
>TARA_R110002012_G_scaffold125464_2_pt1 | contig 22708 bp, 31 predicted proteins | sample TARA_R110002012 | Tara Oceans TARA_R110002012 (sample SAMEA4396515) | marine metagenome | biome: Westerlies Biome; feature: [DCM] deep chlorophyll maximum layer (ENVO:01000326); material: water (ENVO:00002006), including particulate matter (ENVO:01000060) such as... | depth 40 m | reverse complement strand
TTTGTATGATTGGGTTACAGAACTTAATGTGCCTTACGGCGCACCTTTTGGTCATGGTATTAATCAACCACATGGAGGTTTTAGAGACATTAGTAGTGAGTGGGCAGGAGGCGGAGGAACTGCTTTTATTATACAAGAGCAACTAAACCATGTATGGACTACCTCAGTAGGAAATATTGTATCGTCTGCTATAGAATCACCTTCTGCTGTAGAAAATGAAATTAGTAATATACTAGCAAATATACCATATTCAGAAAGAAGAATTGTAGGAGATATGATTATAGAAGGAGAAGAGCCTGCATACGATACTATTACTATTAACTCAAGTGTAAGTAGTCAATATATGTTAAGATTAATGGTAGAGTTAGAAGGAAAAACAAAAGCACCAAACGTAGGTAGTTATTACGAAAGTGATAAATTTAGGTTGTTATTTAATACTGCTATAACAAGACAATGGTTGCCTCCTACTGCTATGCCTCTTACTTATAATTTTAATAATATACCTATAACATATAACATGACAGTAGATGGAACTATTACTAATTTTGATGATTATGGTTCTACTTTAGATACTAGAAACAAAGACTTAATGGCTATTGTATCAGAGATAGAAACAAAATCAGGAGTAGGTTCTACATACAATACTACTTTTTCTTATCTACAAGGTAAAGATGGTAAATTTGAGTTTAGACCTAAATATAATTCAGGCTATGATTTATCAAGAAGTAATATTAATGTTAGTAATTTAGAAATGAGTATGGAAGGTCAAGCAGATAGAGTAAGAGTATATTATAATAACGCTAAAAGTTTTGTTGATTTTCCAAAGACTACTAGTTTTAGCGGCACTAATAAATGGCGGGTTTTACAAGAGCCTACTATAAAACAAAACCATGAAGCATTATCATTAGCAGAATCAGAATACGATTTATTAAAAACTCCTAGCCTAAAACTAAAAGTGCATCCTATGTTAGACGCATTAGATTATGAGCCTATGCTTACTGATGGTAGGCATGGTTACATAGCAGACGCTCAGGTAGCCTTACAAGGCTCAAATGACGTAGACCACGACTCTAGCGCACAAGATGTAGGTAGACATAGGGCTTGGACTTTTGTAGGCACAGGAGGGGTTCTAAAACCCGGCATGGTAAATGCACTTGACGGCAACCAAAAAACTACTACAGATATTTATAACAGATATGGTTCTAGTAAAACTGTTGCAGGAGATGATATTGCTTATGATGATAATTTTTATTGGTATGGCGCAAACTCACTTGCTAACGCACTACAAATTGTGCATATACCTAAAAGAATGCCTTACATTAGCGAAGCAAGTAACGGACATGAACTACGTGTTTTTGTAGCGCTTAAAAACGCACAAACAAGTTCTGATATAGAGACAGCAGAATTTGTAATAGGATTAGTAGATTATGCTTTTTCTACTACAGCAGGCACAGGAGGAGGAGCGCCTGTATTAACAGAGACATTACAAACTAACGGAATACAAACAGTTGCGGCAAAACAAAATGGGTTTTATGAAATTACTGTTCCTGCTTCTTATTCTTCTACTCTCAATAGTGCAGGCGCTAAAGTAATAGTATCTTTTAATGCTGAATATTGTAAAGCACTTTTACGACACCGTTCCGGCTCTCCTACTGCTACAGATGGTGACGGCAATAAAATACTAAGGAATGCTCATGACGTTACAGGATATGCAAGTTTCGATACTTACAATACAGATAGTATTTTTCCTCTAGGTTTAAGAAAATATACTGAATTAGGCACAGGATGGAGTGGTAGTAGAGCGGCTTACTATGCTCCAAGAATACAGATTACTCCTGACTTTGCTTATACTCCTGCTACTTTTGTTAAATATACAGACGCAGGATTAAATTTAACAAATGAAGTTATGGTAATTAAAGAGTTAGAATATAGTATTAAAAGTAATAGTATTAAAGTAAATCTAAGTTTAGAAAAGGATGAATCTAAATCTGCTTCTAGTGTTTTATCTTATTTATTCCCAAGTCCTCCTCCACCACCACCTTCACAATTCGTAGGAGATTTCCCACCCCCTGTAGTAACTACACCTTTTGTAACTGACGATACAGACCCTAATAATGCAGGCAATATGGCTAGTGGAAATGGTAATAATTTTAGTCAATATGATTCAGCCAATACTTTTGATTCGGCTAATAATAGTATGGTATTTGGTAGTAATAGTTTAAACAGTCTTACTTCTTCTGCATATGATAACATCAAAGGAAGAATGTCATTAGCAGGAGACCAATTTAGTCATCAAGGAGAGTTTTCAATTTTAGGCCAAAAGAAACCTACAAACATACCGTCTTCTATGAAAGGAGAAAGTATAAATTTATCAGTAGCAGACGGAACTGCAAATATTTCAGATGATGGTTTCTCTCTCCCTGCAAGCGGCACAAATCCATTAGACGAAGGCGCAGTCTATCAATCAGCAGTAATTACAGCAACAGTTCGTGTTCCTAATGACAGTATAAATGATGAAATTTCTCTCTCCGGACTAATTTCTTGTGATGCCACAGGACAAGATACAGGAAATGCTTTAGTTACAGTTCAGATTAAATGTCTTGATACAGGCAGTATAGATGTAAAATCTCTCTCCATACCTACAGGAACTAATAGGCAAACAATACCTATGATACCAAATACACAATTATCCGGAGCAAGCACACCTAACAATAGAATTGAGGTAAAAATAATACGAAGAGATGATAGTAACGATACTTCTTCTTCGTCTGTAATTTTCCATGATGTAGAATTACAATTTAACAGAGCAGGTATGCAAGGAAAATCTGCTTCTAATCAATTTAGACCGTATCAGTAATTAGTTTTTCTCTTAGGCCAAGTATATTTTTAGCCTTGCTTCTACCTATACCTTCTACTTGCATCAGAGATTTTTGTGTCATCCTTGAATGTAATATCTTAGGTAAACTACCAAACTTTTGTAACAAATTTTCTGCGTCACTTTGAGATATACCTTGTATACTAGACAAAACAGCAACTCTTTGGTCTAAGTTACTTTTTTCTATATTTTTTCTCAAATCTAATGGTAATTCTTTTGTCTTAGCACTAACATTTAATTGAGTGTGGCTAATAATAAGCCACTCTACGAAATCATCCATAGTAACAAACTCCATGTATTGAAACTTAGGAAATCTTAAGTAAAAAGTAAGTTTAAATTGTCTGATAGTTTGTCTCATTCTTGCTATTTCTATAGCCATAGTCCTACCACTACTTTTACCTCCGAAATAAGGTTTCAATTGAGTTCCGTAAACTACTAGCATAGGATTTTCTACTGCCTTTTCTAAATCTCTTAACTGTGCTATGATAGTTCTACTTCTACCGATTCCCATAATAGAACGGTATAAATCATTAATCTCCTTTGCCTCTACTCCCCATTCTCCTAATCTATAATCAGCAGTTTTCATACGACATACTTTTGCCTCACCTTTAACATCGTGTTTTGAATCTCCCATACGCATTAGCAATTTACCTATTAATTTAGGATTCTCTCTATCGTCTATTAGAAGCACAAAGCAACGTAGTTTAGGTAGGTATTTAAGTAGTTTTGTAACGAAGATTATATTGCACTAACTAAGAAATTACTTTTAGGTTCACATTAAGCAAACGCCGTCGCCACAACAGCCTGCTATTTTGTTCTTACAATTAAGGCAAGTCATAGAGCCGTGTAAATCCATGAAGCCTCTATCACTACGACAAATAGGGCAAAGGTTACTTTTAGGTTGAGTTAAAGTCATTAATGCATTCCCCCATGCGCCCAACAATTTACTCCGTCACATATACCTTTATTTTTATACCAAGAAGGTGCGGGCGACCTTTTGTATTCCATGATACTTTGAACATGATGTCTTGTAATGGTAGCATTAAAGTCTCGCCAACCTAAACTTTTCATAAACTCAACCATTTTTTCTACTATCTCTGCTTTTTGCTCTCTTGTCAAAGAAGAAGGTGGAGCAAACATTCTAAACTCTTCTGCCATATACTGAGCCAAAGCAACTCTAACATCGTGCTTAGGATTTTCATGTCTTATAGCGGAGTCTAAACAAGGGGGTATAGGTATGCCGTCTACACTACTAATCTGTCCTTTGAACTCAGTTACATTTAGGTTAATTTCTTTGTGAGGATTATCTGCAATCCATTGCACAATATCAAATGTAGAATTAGGCAAGTTACCTTTGTATGGGTCTAAGTGAGAGTATTTTTTATCCGGTCTTGTAGGTATGTTGAAGTGAGGATTGTTAAGAAAACTTTTAGCACAAATGTTTACAGCCCACTTCTTTCTTTTTGGATTGTAAGTATCGGGAATACGTGTAAGTTTCTGTGGATGCCCTACTCCGTCTAATGTTTTTAGGTCAGAAGCAATCTTTCTTTGATACCTTTCTATGTGCGAAGCAATAGCCCTACCGAATACGGGCTTAACAAAGAACTGATGTATGTGAAATCCTCTGCCTGTAAATACTAATCTTACATCTCCGCTTAATCTACTTAGTAATATTTTAACATCTTCTTTTACCTCAGATAAATTACCTTCTTCTAAAGTATCGAAATCCCACCAAGCCCTGTCAATAATAACTGAGTCAATATCTATTTTCCATTTCCTAATAGGATGTGTGCCTGTAAAAGAATACAGACTTGTATAACAAGAAGACTTGCCGTTTAATTTAGAAACATAATTATCAAAGTCTGATTGACTATTACATATATTACGGCGAAGCCCTATCTCTCTCGGAAAACCTAATAGCATGGTTTCACAAATCCTTTATCTTTTGTTGATATCCGCAAGAACATCCACCAACTAATATTACTTCAACCGGATTCCCTGCCTGTCCTGTTACTCTTGCCATTTCTTCATAACCATCCCATCGGTCATCATGACCGCACGACTTACAAGTTACTTTTATCTTATCTTTACTCATCATATCAACTCGTTAATTCTTGTTCGCAGTTCAAGCAGAACTCGCACCAAAGAGGGCAGAAGTAATCACTCCACTTCATAGGCCACTCTTGGAGTGTTAGGTCAGATATAGTATCACTTAAAGATTCCTCAAAAGCATTTATACTACGTGTGCCTATCGGCTCAAGAATTGCGATTCCCTGTTCATCACCCAACCATACCTTCTTACCTCTTTTGTCACCTTCACGAAGTAATTTATCTTCACCTTCGGGAAACTCATAGTCAGGAGTAATGTATAGGAAATGTGTAGGCTCTTCATACTTTCCGAGTAACTGTAACATACGTCGGTAGTATACTAATTCTTTTCTAGTCCTACCTAGTTTACCTGTATTCATCTTACCTGTTTTTAACTCAACAATAACTAGACCTAAACCTTTGACTCGGATAAGCCCGTCAATCATACCTACCCAAATAATACTTTTACCCTGATAGTTCTCATATAATTGATGCTTAACTTCTGCTTCTACAATTTCAAACGAACCTAAGTCAGATGCTATTTGATGTAATAATGCTTCTAGTGTTTCTACACCTAAATCATCAGCCACACCATGCTCTTCGGCAGACGCTTTCATGTATTCTGAACCTTTCAGTAAACCATCCTCCATAACAGAATGTATTTTACCTCCACGAATTGCCGCTTCTCCGGCAGGAGTCTGTGGTAAACCTGCTACATATTGCCAATAGAACTTACGAGGACACATTAGGTATGTCATAAAGGATGACTTACTAATTCTTAAGTGACCCTTACCATTAGGAATGTAAGAAGAATCTTCTATCTGCTCTTTGGTAGCCAACATATAAGACTCACTCTTCTTCACCGATTTTCTGAATCGCTCTATGCATATCATCTAAAGTGGTCTGCTCTTTATTGAAGAGATTACGACCACAATTAGGACAGATATCTGAGTTTTCTAAGCCTTCTATGTTAGGTCTGATAGCCTCTTCTTTACAATTGACGCATTCAATCCTACTTATTTTACCTGCCTCATCTAAAAGACCGTAGATTATATGATTTAGTTTCATTATATCTGTAGCGGCGGCGTTAGCAAAACTACTAAACTCACGTTTTACTTCATTTATTTCGCCCTGCAACTGCTTTACAGTTAATTTACCCGTGCTTCTTCTACTACGACTCATATTATTTCACCTATAATCATGCTTATAAACATTATACCCACACCAAATTATCTATTCCATCAACAGCATTGTATAATGGTTGCACATTCCAACCCATTAATTCATAGTAAGGTATTATTTTCTTAATAATAAATCTATCTGCTAATTTTTTGTAGCCTATTTTATATTTACCCTCAATTTCTTTTGGGTCATCGAATGCCATATACTTACCACTTTCATTTAGGGTAACTAAAAAGAAATCACCTTTTCTATATCCCTTACCTAGAAACTCATTAGCCCAAGCCGCACCTGCAACTCCTCCGGATAATACTTTGTAGTTACTCATATCTCTATCTAATTTACCTTTCATACAGAGGCTTCTTGGGTCGGCTTCGCCTGTCACTACACTAACGATTAATTCTTTTACCTTATCAGTAGATTCTTGTTCGCTTTTATTTTCTAATATAGCACCAATAACATCAGTCATACAATTCTTCATAACTGTAGGCATTCTTGACTGTTTCATTTCTATACCTTTGATGTATAGTTTAGGTGGATGATTTGAACCATCACTCCATATTACATTTCCTGCATATCTATTCTTAGCCATGAGAATCATTCTATCACACCACTTCTCAAACTGCACTACGATAGGACTCATACTATCATTTAGTTTTGTCATTAAAGTATCATCCATGCGCTCATCGCTCTGAACAAACACGCTGTCTGTATGTCCGTATAATACTTTTAGCCCAAGTTTCTCAGACTCAACTTTTAATTTATCAAGAGTCTGTCGAGATGTGAAAGTTATTGCCGCCGCTATTTGGGGATGATACATTCCATACTTAGCGTCACCTGCTACGCCATACATAGATGCGACTAAAGATTTACAAGCAAACTGCATAATGTCATACCTTTCCTTTTTAGAATCAGTATCACTCATCATCATTTTTAATTTATATTCTTCTCTTAAGTAAGTCATGTTATCCATTTGTCTTACTAACATTCCCTTACTACGCAGACCATCCATACCATTGACTTTAGTAAACTTAGTTCCGTTACCACAATCTTCACCTTCATTATCTAATGTTTCCCAAGAAATATTATGCAACTCAGCGTTACTATGATACATTGCTTTTATGTCAAGAATACCTACGTTGTCATGCACACCCGACTTTACCTCCATAACATTAGCGCCCTCAAAATCTATTTTAGCAAACTGAGGCTTAGTAGGAATGCGCCTATCCCAATCTTTATCTTGTAGAGCAAGACAGTTAAACATTTTAGTAATGAAAGGAGTAGTCTGTATGTCGCATTGGATTAAGTGCTGTAAAGCAAGGTAGTGATTTATAGCATTTACTTTTAGGTCAAGTTTAGGTAACAATCTAACATCTTGTCTTGCGTAGTGTAAATACAAAGGTAAATCGCTTAAGTAAGTATCATGTCCGTCGGGCAATTCAATTTTCTTTTCACCCAAAAGTTCCGATGAAACATTATCTAAACTGTAGCCCGAAAGTTTACCATTCTTTAACTCCCATAATTTAGAAACTGCAAGCATCAAATCAATACACATTCTGCCCGCTATAGGTTGCGCCCAATCTTTAAAATCGTATTTAATTCTACGCAAAGGTGACATACCTCTTGGCTCAATGCCGTTGCGTTGGCATCTTTCAAAAATCTGTTTTATGTCAGCGCCGGTAACATACCAACCTGCTAAAACATCGGGGTCTTCACGTTCCATATGTTTTACAAAATCAACAAGCATTAATCTTTCATTAGGGAATGCCTTAGCCGGAGTATCATACTTATAGCCGCCATACTCAGAATAGTTTTGGCTCAACTCTAACGAAGAATCTACAAACCAAACATATTCTTTATCGGTAAAGGAATCATTGACTACGATGACACGCATTTTGTTTGTAGCAGGACTCCATTCACAATCAAGATACCAAATCCTATGTTCGTAGTTAGGTATTCTTTTTCCTGTTAATCTAACTCTATCAGACATAACTCTATTCACAAAAGGGATATTACATTCCCAAGTCAGATGACCGAACCTTTCTGCTCTATCCTTTATTTCCTTTATGTCATATGGTTTAGGAACTGATAACTTAGTTAGTTCTTCGCCATACAATCCTTTGTAGCCATCTTCTTTTGAAGAAGCATTGTAACTGTGGGCGTTTTTAGTTTTAACGAAACAATAAGGTCTAGTATCAAAATCACTATCAGTAATCTCAGTAACAATCCTTTGGCCGGAGTTATCCCTGTGCCTTACTCGGACTTTACCTCTTACGTTCTCAAGAATCATTTGTATTCCATCCTCTATTACGGGTAGGAATATCATGCTTATTAAGCCATTGATTGACAGCAGTAGCAGTAATACCAAACTCATCGGCTATGTTAGCCATACTTCTTTCCTTCTCAAGATAGTTTTCAATTAACCATAACCTATCCCTATACATCGGGTCTAGTTCTTGCCTAATTTTAATTGATGCAACATAAGTTTCGCCATTGATACCATCCCAAGTTACTGTTTGGCTACCATTACTTAACATAAAAACATTCATTTCGTAAACTTGAAGTATATCGTTTTGAGATACTAGTTTTGTTCTATCAATAGTTTGATGGATATAAGGTTCAACTCTGCTCATACTATTACCTCCCCTATAGAAGATTGGAATATTATATTGTCAGTATCAAACTCCATAATCATTTTTATTCCTTGATTATACGAAGTCAAGTTTAAGAAATGCAGATTTACATTTGGCTTAGTTACATCTTTTAGGATGTTGTCTAGTCCTCCACCAAAAGTAGCAGTAAATGGCTGTGATGAATACGTTTCTATTTTGTATTCAGTCTGTCCTTTCAACTCCTTGCCTGTAATTACTTTTAGCCCATCTGTATCAGAAATAAAAGTAAACTCATTGGTTTTCTGCCCGTTTACGTTTACACATCTTAATGCTTCAAACAAAGTAGTAGTATCTAACCCATTAAAAGAAGCAAATGCCTCTAACTGATTGCCGTCTTTTGTCATGTAAGAACCACCGGAGCCTATCTTTCCAATAATTTCTATAGATTTATTACTCCACTCCTGTAATGAAACAGGACTATGTGGGAATGCTAACGCTTTAGAATTAGAAGTAATCGTAGTTTGTTTTGACCTTGATTTAATTACTAACTTGTTGTTTTCTTTATGTGAGATAGTAAGCGAGCCTCCGTGATAGTTAAGAACTCCCAATAAGTTTTTTATATCAGTTACAGGAATATTACCATTACTGCTTTTTATAATTGTATCGTCATCTCTTGGTGATGCCGTGCTGTTTATATTTGTGCTAAACATACTTACGCTAGACAATCCATCTTTAACTAAAGAGCAAGTGTATATCTTAGGATATGCTACAGTAAGCATACAAGCATTAACTTGAAAGTTACTTTTACCTTCTAAGTTCTGTGGTCGCTGTGTAAGTTTTAGTAGAGTCTGAAACTCATCCTTATCTATTGTAAAACTCATATTTACTCATCACTCTTTAACACATCAAGACCATACCATGTGAAAGCACCATCTTTTACTCTCAGTATGTCATGAGTAGAACCCACTAATTCCATGTTAGCGCCTTTCATTTCTTCAACAGTTCCTCTAACAACCCATTCATTAGGAGCAAGAGATTTGTCGCCTTTTACTCCTGCCGCCATATCTGCTTTCTTCATGTATCGAGATAGGAATATCTGCTGAGTAAACTTTCTCATAGTTCCCTTTTCCCAATCCGGTCTTTCGCCTACGGCCATTAGAACTTTCTTGCCCGTGCCGTCATCCATATATTGCTGAACTGCTTTTAGGTGATAAGTAAAGAACACTTTAGGAACGGGTAAAGCATGAACTCTAGTAATTACATCTCTGTTAAGTCTATTTCTTTCTCGCCATTCTTTTTGATTAAAAGAATCGTCTTCATTTTCGATGATGCCTTTTGCTAGTAAGGATTGCCTCATAGCAAACTCACACCATTTTAGGAATGTAGAGCCTCCATCAAATATAACTCCGGCAACATCTTCACCGTCTTCTATTTGTTGTGCTATAATATTTATGTAGAACTTAGTCTTGTTCACAAGAGCAACGTAATTTATACTGTTATCTTCATGAAAGATAGAATCATCCATCTCATCTAATAGCGGAATTACTTTTATGTTATCTTTATTAGGATAGATGAAGTCTAAGGTAGAACGTGCTGAGTTATCTACATCAATACAGTAAACTAATTTACCTTCTTCAATTTCTTTTTGTAGAAGAGAAGCCGCTAAACCTGTCTTTGCTGTATTCTCATGACCTACAAGAGCCAACCTATTAATTGTAGTATGACCTACTGTAGTAAACTGCTTTGTATAATAGTCTTTGTCGTAAACTATTTCTGCTGTAGCAGAAGAGTTACTTTTAGGCTGAGTCTTTGCTGTCGCTCCCCAACCACTCATTGAGTCTCACCATCCCATGAATCCTCAGATGAAGAAGGTAATGTCATTGCTTCTACTTTATCGAAAGCGAACCAACCATTAACATTTAGTCTGTATTCTTCTTCTTGAGTTTTCCAAGTCTCGCCAACCAATAATAGTTTACTACCGACACCGAAATCAATTTGTGATTCATCATCAGCAGAAATATATACATCAATAGGGTTTGCTGTCGAAGTCATATCTAAGTCAGCGCACATCATTACAAGACCACCGTTATCTCTTGGGTCAATGTGAATAACCTCTGCTACTACAGACTGTTTCTTATTATACCAACCATCTTTACCGAAGTTAGATTCGTAGTATGTTTCTAAAGAAGCAAGGTCAGGTAGTGAATCATATATTCCTAGAGAACCTATGAGTTCTTGTGGAGGCGCAGAGAATATCTCAGTCACCGATTCATCGGCACTAAAGATAGACAAGTCCGGCTTTGCATATGCATTATTATTATTACCTGCTCTTAGTGGGATAGTTCCTGTTAAGAATGTAGGGTGTTGAACATCAGCCGCTTTACCTTGCGCTCTAACAGTAAATACTTGTGGGTCAGAATTAGTTCCTTTAGCACGACCTAAGAATAGTGATATCCTTTCACGGTCATCTTGTGGTCGAGGTTTACCGAACTTGAAGTTAGCATCACCGGATGGGAATGTAGGATTACTTTTATCCCAAACACAATAGAAATGTGTATTCTCATCAAGACGCATAGTTCCTCTTGGTAATTCACCGAAATCTTGCTCGTCACCGCCAAAATCTTCTCGACAATGCTTAGTGTAACTACCATCATGATTATCTTCATACAAAACCACTCCGCCACTTGATACTAAAGCATCACGAACAGATTCATTTGCAGACATTAATTGAGCCTTCATTTTCTTGTAACCCCATTCGCCCCACATTTTAGGTCTTGACATATCAATAAACATACCTTCAAAGACTGTAGCACCGGAGCGCTTTAGTCTGCTGTTTTCTGTATTAATCATTCTAGTTGCTACACGGATAGCCAATGTATCAATTACATCTTGTGTTTTACCACTTGCTAACCACGCACCTCCTTGTTCAGAGAGAACCGTCTCTGCCCGACTGCGAAGAGTCGCAGTATCTACATTCACCGTTTTAGCCATATTTTCTAACAATTTATCGTTCACTTTATTCACGCTCGTTGTATTCTATCGGTAGATTATCATGCTTATAAAGATGAAGGTTATTCACAACATAACCTCACAAAATTAGCAAGAGTAATGTATTCATCAACTCCCGATAGAAAATCTCTTTCTGCAACAACTGCCGCATTAATTAGTTTTAACTTACTAGTAGATTTAGCATTACCATCCATTGCGAACAAGAATATTTCTTGTATCGCCTGTCTTTTATCATAACCTTCAAACACGGATAAAGCCGCATCGTAGTCCTTTTCTTTGAAGGCCATTTGTAAAAATAGTTTTGAGTTAATATCAAGTGAAGAAAGATTTCTTAAAAATAACTGTCCGTGCATATCATCTAATGATGCGTAGGCTTGAAGACAATTGATAGAGTTTCTTAAGTCACCCTTATGTGAGTTTACTATTAGGTTAATTCCTCCTTCTGTAATATGAACTCCTTCTCTACCTGCTATCTTCGCTAAGACTACAGCAATTTGCTCCGGCTCTATATCTTTAAACTTACATACCATACATCTTGACTTTAGCCATTCACTTACTTTACTCAAATCATTACAAGTAAGGATAAAGTAACCTTGTGCATTTTCTATAACTCCTTTCAATGCTGATTGTGCCGCAGGTGTTAATTGGTCTGCTTCATCCAATAGAATAAATTGGTGATAATTACCGCTTCTAGTTATAGGTAGTAATTCTTCTTCTACAAAATCAATACCTCTAGTCTTTTTACTACTAGCATTGAATACATGAATAGGCCAACCCATTTGCTCTGCTAATGCATGAGCCAAACTTGTCTTGCCCGTTCCTGCTTTCTTACTATAGAATATGAAATGCTGAATAGCACTTACTTGATGCAGAACTCGGTCTTGCCCTACTATATCGTCTATAGAAGGTCGGTATTTTACAGCCCATACTTTACTCATTTTTATTCCTCTTTGTGTGAACTTATGGCTTATCCAACTTCTTAATGCTCTATTTCTTATCAGTTTGAATTGACCTAACAAGACGCAACTGTGCATATCGGTTGTGGTTTTGGACTAGCACCCGTTTATCTAGCCTCGCCATTTCGCTCACAAACTACACTTGTGAATCATGGTTATAAAGTAATACTATTACATATCGCAAGCGTCTACTTCCAATTCTATCTGAATAGACTTAGCCAAACAATAAATCTCATGCAATGTGTTGTGATGCATCGAAGTTACATTTGGCACAACTGTAAACGGGTCAAGAGAAAGAGACATGAGAATACCACATCTCAATCCTTTTAGAAAATCAATATTAATCGGTGAGGCTTTTATTAGTTCATCAGTATATTCATGCATTCCTTTCTCGTAATTAGGATTACTCATTACTAATAGGACTTGATTAATGTATTCTAACTCTTCTATATTCTTTTGAGTTAGAAGTTTTTCTTCTATTTCCTTCTCACCCATCCGTATTATCATTTCTATTATGTTTGAAATATCATCTGTCACAAATTTTCCCTCACTCTAAGAATCTTCTTAGTGTGATATAACTCTTGTTGAATGTATGTTCGACAACAGGCTTATTATGCTCAGTTACTTCTGCCTTAACTTTAACAGAAACTAATTTTGTATCTAATGCTTGTCTCGTATTATAAAATTTATTTTCAGAAGCACATACAGGACAAATAGGTAAAGTTCTTGCCTTCTCATCATCCATCCATTCCTCCGCCCAATTCTCTTCTGATGCGTTGTAGTTACCGCATAATCTTGAGCCATTACTATATTGTATGTGCATAACTTTAGGAACGTGTCTTCTCATTACAACCACTCCGACTTAGCAACAAAATCAGGATGGTCTTTAGGTAATCTATGCAGTCTTCTATCAATTAAGTTTCTTATTAGTTTAGCCGCAGAAGTAGCGCCTTTGTTGAATCTTTCTTCTGCATGGGTGTCGCCCTCCGGACACATCTTTTCTTTAATACTAGAGATATCTATTTCGTCTATGACGTGTTTAAATATTTCATACTCTACATGGGGAACTGTTTTCGCTCGCATAAACTATACTAGTAAATGACGCTTATCAATGTAACTATTCATTATCGCAAGCGTTACTACGAATACAATGCAAACACACGTCAGATAGTTTTGGTTTAATTCTAATCCTACCACATTGATTACATCTCGTTGCTTGTTTCGCTTGGTTAGGAGTCATTACTGTTGGAGTTCTTGTATATGTTATATCATCTAAAGACCTAATCAAATCCCTATTAATATCATATATCAAATGATTTGCTTTTACCCCAACAACATTTTCAACTGTTTGTTTACCCACTGAAACTATCTGTGGATTCTTGGAAAGTAAAGCCGCTAAGGAATGTGGTGAAGGAACGGTGCGAATACTTTTATTCTTACTTAAAATAGAAGCCATTTCTTCTTTTGTCATTGCTCCATGAGTCCAAAGAATGTCTACAAGAATCCTCCTTATCCTTCTATTGTTAGCACTCATACTTTTAGGACAACTGAAACCTTAATAAGTCATTCGTCATACATACTGAGCCACATTGACGTATAGAAGAAACCATCACCTCCATCATCTTCTTCACTATACTTACTTTTAGGTTTAGTTTTTCTTGTATTATTTAGATAAATTTTAATAAGTTCGTCGTAAAGAGTAGATGCTATTACCGAGAAGAAATAGAAGCAAACCAAAAAAAGACCGCAAGGAATCATGGAAAGTTCTTCTGCCACACTAAACCCAATCAGCCTCCTCTTTTAACGATTTCTTTACTCCTTTAGGTAATCTGCCTTTATCACGTATTCTTACCTGATTTGCGACCGAATCACTATTCTTGATTATAGTCTGCCAATGCTTATCAGACCTACGAAAAGGTGTGGGTATTTCTTTTTCCTGTTCACGTTTCTTAGGAGAATTGATTCTATTATATGATGGCTTAACTCCATAAGCAATCAGAGCATGAGTATATTGTTCATTTAATTCAAATCCTATCTTAGCAAAGGTTCTAAAAAACTCAATATCTTTGACATTACTTTTAAGATAACTTAAAGCGAGTGGTATAGGTAGAGTCTGTGACTGTTGATAGGCTCGCAGTCTATCGGTTTCTTTAAAGACAATAGTAAGTGCATGAAAGAAAGGGTTGCGAGTTACTTTTGGCTTATCGTTTTCTATGTTTACTAATGCTTTCATGTCTTTGCTCAACTTAGGTAATTTCTCACATGAGATTATCATACGACCCTTGAGATAAGGCAGACAAGATTTAATCACTTGTTCATTTATCTTTTTGACTCTAAGAATGTAAGTAGTATCTTCTTGGTCGGGGATAACATCTAACACATCATATAACATCAGAAACTTACCCGTCTGATATTTAGTGTCATCTTTGGTAATTATTATGTTATGCATTTCTTCACCCCCAATTTTTTTGCGCTAATTTTTTTCATATAGTTTGTTTATAAAGTTACTTTTACTCTAACGTAAATGACATTATCTTTTCAAATGGGTCATTAACTAAGATGTAATCGTAAAGCCTCCTATATTGGCTGTCAGTAATTCCCCAAACCTCACGAACATTTGACGCTTTGATTTCATACCTACCATGCATCCACTTCAAACCATCGTTAGTAATCAAGCATATTAAACTGTCGTCATACATTTTCTCTATGAGTATAGGCCAATCCTTTTCATAAATAGGTCGAGTATTCAACATTCTGCGACTACCACGCCAATTTTTAGGGTCGTCAGAACTCATAATTCTTTTACCTCAAAATCAACATCAATAACCGTAGGGTCTTTTAGCGTAGCCATCTTTATTTCTATTTGGTCTAATAATTTAGGATGGTCGCCTAAAACCTCGACAAGAAGGTTACTCATGTGACCCATTTGTGCGCTTGCTAGTAACAACTGAGAATCAACCCCAATTTCCATTTTCAATTGTCCGATTAGTTTTAGGCTACTATTAGCCTGTCCTATGAGTTTAGCCGCATCAGCGACGAACTCAGAAGTTATACCGACTGCATCTTTCTGCTCTTCTAATTCATCTAAGTAACCTTGTATTCTACGAATAATATCCTCCGCAGTATCTAAAGTATCTATAGATTGTTTTCTAGCACTTTCTATATGATTCGCTTCTGAAATATTATAATCGACATGATTATTCATGTGGTTACTTACAGTGCCGTTAGGCCAATTATATTTAACCTCAAGATAAGGATAATCAACGTCACCTGAATTAACTGCTACTTCATGATTTCTTCTATCTTTGTGGTTGCACATAGGGCAGTCGCCATCTAATACCCAACGTAATACTTCTATGACAAAAGCATCATTGGTTGATTGTAGTCTTTGATGTATCTCTCTTTCATTCCTCATCTAATGCCCCCAATAATACTTTTAGCCTTTCTATATAGACTGCACCATCTAATAATTCCTCCTGCAAATGAGTTAGCCATTCAATTCTTGTTAAATCTTCACGCTCCATAGTTACGCCGTATTTAGCAAGGCCAACTTCTGCTCGCTCTCTAATCTTATCAATTACTTTTTCCTCAATACTACTCATACATATTCCTCCTAGTTACTTTTAGCCCAAGTCCTCTGCCGCATTTTTACCGAATCGACAAAGCATACCTTTACGGCCTCTTCTCTTTGACTCCGGCTCAAACTCTGCATACCAAGATTGACCTTCAAGGTTTTCTTGAATCCATCTTTTAGCGGATTGATAATCTCCGTTTGTAACCATGCGTGAAACCTCTTTGACTACCTCAGACTTTGGCAAGTCTTTCATCCAAAAGGTAGAGCGAATAAGTTCTAAGTCTGCATCCATAACAGTCCTACGCATTTCTAGTGATTGATTTAGTATTTCCCTTAAAGTATCATCGAGAGTAATAACCAATGGTTGTCCTCCGACATAGGTAGTTCTCATCATATGATAACCAATACAAATCCTACGGAATAAGTCAGCCTCAAAAGAGCGAACCGCAGGTTTTTCAAGCCACTCTAAAATATCATCACCAAACATAACTCCGCTCGGAGGATGTGCGACAGCATATTCCATGCGCTCTCTTAACCATTGTTTTATCTGTAAAGAAAGTCTCGCTAAATCAGTTCTTTCTTCTACGCTAACATTAGATTGGATATGTTGAGCCTGTTTGTATTCTCTTTCTTTTTCAGGATTCATGTCAATATCAATAATGAAAAATCTTCTATCAAGACCGGACTCTAATTCAAACCTAGCAGGTTGAGTTCCTGCCCAAACTGTATATCTTGTAGTATAATTTACCCATCCTGCACGGAGCGCTTTTTGAACCCGACCATTATCTAGTGATGTAAGTAATTGGTTTTTCATGTCAAGTGAATGCTCTTTTTTGGAGGCATCGGACATAGAAGAAAACTCTTCAAATCCTAAGAAGCCACCGCACATTTCTCTTGCGATTGGGCGACCTAAAACGTTACCTTCTTCATCAACAGAACCAAACATTCCTGCCTCTGTAATCGAGTTTGCTCCGAGCATAGTTTTCATACCTTCGCCCATATCTTGATTTACACTATGTAAGAAACCCGTGCCTTCTGCCAAGAACATTTGTATCAGAATACTTTTACCCGAACCTTTAGCACCACGTATCATTATATGTATTCGTGTATCGGGTAATTGAGACATAGGAGTATAAAATGGCATATTATTGTGTCTAAGCGGACAATTAGGAATAGTGAAGTCAATGTCTGCATCAACCAAAGGGGAGTTCGGGTCAAAATCACAACGACTGCATTTATTGAGTGTGTTAAAAATATGCGCTCCGATAGAACAGAGAAATATAGGAACCTTATCTTCTACATCTACATAGTGATTTCTTGTAGTAAACTCTAACGTCTTATCAAAGATGTTGAACTCGTCGGACATATCTCTGCTACCTCACTTTCCTTTTTATACCGTTCCATTTCTAATCGCAAGCGTTATCCGTGCATCATGTCCTTTCCGGAATCGGCTAAATGTCTATCCATATCGAAAGGTTTAGTGTAGTTTGCGAAGCCCTGTAAGACCTCCTCGTATTCCTCAAACTTACTTTTAGAATAACTTAAACCTAAGACACTATCACAATAATTTAGTAGAGATTCAGAAGTTTCTTTGTCTATGAATTGTGCGTTATCTCTGCCACCAATAGCAATCCATATTCCTTTTATTTCGTTTATGCACATTGCTTTGAAAACAGAAGCGAAAGGCCACGCAGGAGGAGCAAGTATTATTGGCTTATCAATATCTTCACCCTCTATAGTCATAGCATTATTTTTATGGTTAATGTAATCGTAAACTGCTACATCGTGAATTGGAATCATTGCGTATTCTTCTTCATCACTTTGAGACAGTTCTGCCGACTGTAATAGATTGGTAGTTAGATAAACTAACTCATCAACACCTAGACTATTTAATTCTAAAACTATGTCTCTAACTATTGGATATGTGTATAGCCAAACATGGTCGTTTGCTTCTGAATCAGGTAGTGGATGAGCGTGAGTTATTCTTAGGATAAAAAATCTTTTACCATCTTCATTACGTGTCTCAAATAATCTCCATTCAGGAAATGTAGGTTCGGGTGCGCTATTGAAAGCGCCTACACTATGCAACTTACTAAAAATCTTACAGATAGGTTTCTCTTCACCTATCAAACCCATACCTGCAAGGAACGATGCGAAGCCTGATTCTCCTTGATGGAATACTAAGAGTGTCGTAGGTTCATTGCCTATATTACTTTTAGCCCAAACGAAGTCCACGTCTTTTTGTTGATTTACTAATTTAGTTGCCATTATTTCTCCTCCTCTGCATTTCTAATTTGATTGGTCTTGGCTGTATCTTTCTCAAGATATGTTTCTTGTTTTCTAATGCATCTACAACTTGTTCGATAGGCACTACATCCCAAAGACTTGCTTTTGCTTTTTGAGTTCGATATGTGTTTGTTGCCATACCTACTTTTTTGAATAAAGGACTTCTACTAACTACTTGCGCTATCTGATGTGAGGAATAAGAATTAAAAGATTTCTTTGCTGTCTTTGATGGATGTTGTATGTATACGTGTTCGACGTGATTAATGTAGTCTTTAATCTCCTGAGTTGTCTTAGCACCTTCTCTCGATAAAAAGGTGTAAACCCAATCTGCCAATCTTAGATTACGTGATGAACCGCCTGTCATAACATCTCCTACATATTCATGGATATAAAAGACTCGGCTCTCTAGTAATTGTTTTTATTGTTTAAGTAATATACAAAATTAAAAAAACGTTATACTGCAAGCCTATCTCCTAATTCTTTTATTTCTTCAAAGACATAGATAAAAAGTAAGGAGAAGACCTACCTAAAAGCCTTTGAATTAAATAATTAATTCCCAAAACCATGCTACTGCTCTCCATTTATTCTTTCTGAGATACCTAAAAACAATAAAATTAATTATCCATTCCGAACTCTAATCTATTTCTATCCTCTAAGTTTAATCTATGAATCTCCATTCTCGCTACTTGTTTGTGATATTGTGAGTCGGTTACTTTTAGGACATCAATAAATGTATCAATAGTATCGTATAAATCTTCTACATTTAATGCGAATAGTTCTCCCTTAAAAGTTCTGTAAGGTATTGGTTGTATGTAATTCATACCTACTGAGTATCTACAAGTCAAATATACCTGCGGTGATGCTCCTTTTCCTCTGTAATTTCTTGATACTATCTCTATAATACTATTACCACTAATGTAATTAGCAGTCAAACTCATGTATTTACCACCCTCTCTAGTGACATTTTCTTCTAGCCCAATACTACAATCATAAGAGTTAGTTTTACTCTTGATATAATGACCCACTTCTAACATTACTGCATGATTCTCAGATTCAATATTACTTTTAGACTGAGAGAAACCTACTATAACTCCGTCTTCTACCCATGCTTTGACTAAAACATTTGGTGAATCTCTGAGGAAATCTTGTATGATTACTTTTAGGTGAAAAGCCTCTACAACAAATAGGTAGGCATTCCAATAAAATTTATACTCACTAATATTATCTAACAAAGTCCAAAGAACTCTACTATCCTTTATTTCTAACAAAGTTTCTTTTATCTTAATTGTTACTTGTGGTTGCTTTAATGTTCTGTTGCCTCTACCATCTTGTCTCTTTACTCTTGTGTATGGAAAGGCTTCTATTATCTCTACTGCACTTGTCAGAAAATCAATTCTCGTCGGCTCTGTCATTTTTATTCCTCACTACCCATGCGTTTGCCTTCTTCATAGTGTCTTTAAAATGTAGCATAGTTTTTCTAGGAACTCTTAGTCTCCCATCAGATAAACTTGCATACCTTGACAAGTTCTCTACTAAGTTTCTCAATTCAGAAATCTTGTCTTCATATTCTTTGACGTAAACTCCTAGTAATTCTATTTGCTCTAAAACTTCTTCTTCACCATTATAATTAAAGAAATCATCTATGTCTAATGCTCCTTCTAATGCGGTTCTGTATGTATATACGGGGTCTTTAGGCGTAGGTTTCATCTTACTTTGCCTCCTATCCACTGTGTAAGAGCGGTCTTGTCGCTCACTTTGTATAGCACAACTTTGTATTTATGCAAAGTTATATTTCCGTTATCTATAAATCCGTGACCTCCATTCTTGACTCTCTCTACTCCCTTTGCTCCTCTAAGTAATTGGCTAATATGTCGTGTATCAGTAACACTATTCCTACTTATTTTTGGGTCTAATCTATTGATGATTTCTGCTCCTGTCAATCCATCGGGGTGTCTGAGAAGCACATCTATAATTGCTCTTCTAGCCTGTATCTTTCTCATGGAAATAACTCCTTGTTAGGTATCATAGACCATTTCTTTAGCATATCTCTCTCTACCATGACATCTTCTACGAAATCCGCATTATGTAGCATATCACAAGCAATGATATGTCTATCTTCGTCATCACCATTTAATATATCATTAATTACTTTTGCCTTAAAATCAGATAGTTGAACCCAATAAAGCATTGCGAACCTATGTCTATTTGCATCTGCTCTCATTGCTAGAGCAGGATGACATACGCCTGCTTTGCCTACTTCTTTGAAGGATTCTATACCTCCAAAATCTGCTATTCCACTATACCATTTCATTTTATTCTCCCCCATTTTACCTCATCTTTCAGCATGAAAATTGTGCCTAAGACGGGTATAATATGCGAGTTCATTGCACTTAATAAAGCCTTTCTCATACCTATTGATACACGCTTTCCTTTATGAACTAGCCGGTATCTAATCGCAAGCGTCATCTATTTTGTAACGTGTGATATATTGCATTATTACTTTTAGGACAAGAAAACAAAAATAGTTCCATATCCTAGAATCTGAAAGAAAACAATAACTAAAGTTAATTTGATTAATTCATGCATTTGACTTAGAACTCCATTTGATATTGATTCATGTTTCTAAGTTTTGCTTTTTCTATTGGTGATAATCTTGCTTTTGGCCTTTCAGTATTACCACTCTTAGATTTAATACTTACTTTTGGCTTAACACTTGTAGTAGTTATTTCTCCTTGCCACCATGAAGGAGCAGGAGTTCCTTTATTCCATGCGGCGAACTCTTTGCTGTGATAATATGCTCTGTATGCTTTTACTGCTCTCTCAGCAGTAGCATGAGACATGACTTCGTTATCGAAAGTCTTGAACTCATCAGGCATACATAATGCAAATGGAGTAAAGTTACTTTTAGGTATAAGATAAGCCATAGAATATAAATGCTTGATACCTGCTTCACAAAAATGAATCTTGTTGAATCGGCGTGTATATTCTAAACACAATTCTAATGCATGGCGTGAAGCCCATGCGTAGTTCTCTCTTGACTCTCCGCACCATTTTGTTGCGGGATGATTGTGATAACCCCCCTTAAGCGGCGTTTGTTTTTTTGTAAGCGGCATCTGCTCCGGAGTAGCGCCATGACGGATAACACTAGAACCTAATTGTTGTAAAAGTTCTACGACCATTTTAGGTGAATGTTTGTCGCAATACATACGTGCGGCTATTTCGGGATTCTCGTCTAATACAAAGATATTCATTCTACCGACCTCATCCATGCATCGTATAATTTGGTATAGTCTTGTTTTACTTTTATAGTAAATATAGTTCCGGATTTAAGATGAACTTGAAAACTATCTTTACTTTTATGTTGCGAGTTTAACTCTACTGTTACTGCTGAAATCTCTGATAGTAACAAGGTAGTAAAACCTGACTCTGTAAGCACTGTTATTGATACCATTTACTCCACCTTCATGTCTATTAGTAAACTCTCTGAATCTATAGGCATTATTCCTGATAATGTATACTCTGTCTGATTATTACTTTTAGCATAAACGTAATGTTTGAAATCAACATAATGTGATATCACTATTGCTAATTTATCATTATTGCCTTGCCACGTTAAACCACTATTTAACTCATCAAATTTAGGGCATTGAACTAATATATAGTCAAAGTATTCCTTCTCTGTAGAGAACGATAAAGTTATCTTTCTCTGAATCGTATTGTCGTCGTGAACTAAGTTACCGTATCTGATTTGGGTCTGCATATATATCTCTCGCTAGTGTTTCTTTATAAATTATATCACTGCTTATCGCAAGCGTCATAAAACTTTGGTATTACAAAGTTACTTTTATCTTCTACATAACTTGCTACAGGAGTATTGCATTGAAAGCAAAGTAAATCATTATTTTTTTGTTTGTTGAAATCTACCATCCATTGAACTGATAAACTTGTTTCACCACATACTTTAGCATTAGGACACATAACTCCTTTACCATTATCTTTGAAAGAAGTTACTTTTGCATCTAATCTATCATTTCTATAAAATCTAATATTGTATGTTTTCATTTTAAATCACCAAAGTTACTTTTAGGTTTAATACTATAAGTTATATATTCTAAATCGTGAATGTATA
>TARA_R110002012_G_scaffold322066_1_pt1 | contig 22714 bp, 21 predicted proteins | sample TARA_R110002012 | Tara Oceans TARA_R110002012 (sample SAMEA4396515) | marine metagenome | biome: Westerlies Biome; feature: [DCM] deep chlorophyll maximum layer (ENVO:01000326); material: water (ENVO:00002006), including particulate matter (ENVO:01000060) such as... | depth 40 m | reverse complement strand
GTAAAATTTACCCACTTAATTGTGGGTTTTTTTTATGCTGAAATTTTTTCTTTTTCTATGTAGAATATATATATGAAGAACGAAATACAAGATATCCTGGATGAATTACGAGCAATTAAAAACTTCCCAAGCACAAATCCTAAGAGAGATAAAACGAGAATGAAGGTATGTCTTGACCCAACTCAAAAAATAGAAGCATTTTGTTTAGGAAAAGCCCGAGCATATCATCTCAAAAAACTAACGAATTGTGCCAAAAACAAGCGATTCTCAAAATTACTTGAAGTTTGCGATATTGCCGTTAAGAAGTTTGACCCAAATTTCCAATATACAACAATACAGATAAATAAGAATGTGAAATGTGCGCCACATACTGATAGAAATAACGCAGGAGTTTCAGTAGCAATCTCACTGGGTGATTTCACTGGTGGAGGAATTATTCAATACAATACAGATGGTAGTGAAGAATTCATAGATACGAAGAATTGTTTTAAATATCAAGATGGTAATATCAAGCATACAACTGCGCCTTTTGAAGGAGAAAGATATGCTTTAATTTTCTTTTATCACCAGTTTGGATGTCACCCAAGAGGAGATGTTAAAAAAGAAGATTTAATTGCCTATAGAGATAAAGTTCTTACTCATACTCAATAGTGTGGATTACTTTACGACATAGAGGACATTTAATATCACCATAACTAAGATTTTTACTATTATGACAGATGAAATTAGTGTAACATCCTATGTGAAAATGGTGGTCGCACTTAGTAGTGATTGCTTTATCTGTAATACTGATATTATCTTGACAAATACAACACATCTCACCCACATATTTAGGTATAGAACCTTTTTTAGATTTTAACATATCAATAAGTTTTTCATTATTTAGTTGTTGTTCTTGAAGTTGAGTTTTTAAGTAAGCAGTTTTAAGAATATCACCATTTAACTTGACATTTTCATCCACAACTTCTTTATAGTTTTTATGTTGCTGTCGTTGGATATCTAACAACAACAACTGCCTATCCTGAATATCTTGTTTCTCTCGTAATGCCATTTCTTTCTTTGCGATTTGGTTTGTAGTTTCCGCTATAAATTCTTTGTGACCTTTTATTTCTTCTTTACGCTCTTCTATCTGTTTAGGTGAAAACATTTCTTTCATAAACTTAAGAGTATCTGTAGTTTCATCTATTTTTTTATTAAGAATTTCATTATCCTCATTAAGTGTTTTACATTCGCTATCCTTATCCTCAATATAATCTTGATACTGAGATACTTCTTTTTCTTGCTCTTCTTGTTGCCAATGAATCATCTCTGCCATAGCATCAACGAAACCTTTTCTATCTTCAATACCACTATGATAACGATAGGGACAACATTTAGTAGTATGTAATCTCAGTATGTTATTCTTTTTCCATTTAGATTTTTCACCACATATACCACATAAACCTTTTCCACCAACACTGGCAAGACAATTTTCTTCGGGATTGTAGTAGTTTATTTCAGGAGCATCAACAAGAGGATACACTGAAAGAGAAATTCGGGAGTCAATTATTTGCTTACAATACATTTTACTTTATAATATATACTAACTTTTAGTGTTTAAGTCAAAATAAACTTAATTGTTATTATATATTATATACTTAAAGGGCGAGTTTTCCACAGAACGATAATATTTTCTAATGCCCGATGGTGTTTATCATATGACCTCGGCGAGAAACAGCCCTGCCAGTTTTTTCATTACCCTGTTCTTCATCTTCAGCAATGGGGTGTTGAATTTTATATAGGATAATAGTGCCATCATCTATTTGCGCTTTACTATAATCAGGATTCAATATTTCAGTAGTAATTTGAGATATCACAAAATCTTTACGAGCAACGAAAGTATAATCTGTAGCAAAATTAAAAGCAAAATCTCCCGATGTATATGCTCGGTTCGCTATAGCCATAATATTCGCAGGTTGCCCGTCGTTTCCCAAGAAGTTCGCACCTATTAAATCACTATAAACCAACCAGTATGGGTATGTGAGTTTCCTCGGTAATCGTTTCGCATAGTGAAAAGCAGATTGAGAATCCACATTGATACTATTTACCTTATCGGCGGCAGAACCAGGTGCGGGATTCCTGTATGTAATATTACCATAACCGATACCTCGCTGATATTCTTGGTCGTAATTAGGTTGCCCGTAATCATTTACAGAGTAGGATAAAGATAATGCGGTAGATATATAAGCATTCGTAGTGAATGGTTTTACTCCACCTTTCCACATTTCAGGAATAATTGGCACTGGTATCCCTGATGTAGGTGTAGGTTCTTGTAACAATAATGGATTCACTTGATTGAATGTTGATGTTTGAAATAACTCATAAGCATATCCAGTTTTTGGGAATAAATCTTCATAGTCAAAACCGATTCTTTCTAATACAGAATTCTCCCACCATTTACTGGCACTTTGATTGATACTTATCGGGTCAATATCAGTTAATTCATAGATTTTCTTATCTTCAATATTTTCCCATATACCTGTAGTTTCGTTATATAGTTTATATCCAACGACACCAATACCGCAAGTAGCATACCGAAAACTAATATCACTATCTCCGTTACCAAGTTGGTCGGGTTCAACATCACTATACTGAGATGGTGGGTTTGATTGTGCGTTATAAGATATGATAGTTTGTCCTGCTTGTGCGACACCTCCTTTCTTGACTGCTTCAGTGCCGTTTTCATTACCAATATAGTAACCCCATTCTAAATTACTCCAAGCGAATCTTGCCAAAGTTTCATTAAATGTAAATGTAGGATTAGGTGCGCCAACTTGTAGAACTTGTGAGTATTCTAATCTTGGCGTATCGGCGGCTGGAACGGGAGGTTCAACTGGTGGAGTTTCAAATGGAGGAGGAACATCATTACCTCGTAATCTTGGCGAACGCATTTTTACAGATTGATTACCCATCCTCATAAACCCAGGGTCAAACACACAATAATCTGCGTAAGATATCGGGCGACAATCAGGGGGTTGAAATGGTTGAGCGCAACAGACACCAATTACTGGAGGGCTATCACTAAAAGCAGGACTTCCATATTGAGTTAAACTGCCAGTAACCTCAATTGCGACAAGCATCACATTATACGCTTCTGCCATTTTCTTGAAATCATAAATAACACCACCTGGAGAAGTCCATTTATCTATAATTTTATAACTCAAGAATTTATTAACAGAACCAGGAGTTTCATCTATAGGAGTTGGAGTAACTAAAGCATCATACTTCACTTCATCATAGTAAGTATAAACTGCGAACCTGGATTTCTGCCCTGCGTTAGCAAAATCAACTGGGTGAGCGGGAGTATTCTGTAATGCTGGAGCAGGATTAGGATTAGTTTTTACAAATGATTGAAGTCCAGCAACTGGTGCTTGCGTTTTATTATCGTTTATTCTTCCAACATCTAAGAACGAGTAAAATGCTTTTTTATCATTTAAGATATTATCCAAATTCAAATCGGGTAATTCTATATTAGAAGAAGTAGTATCATACTCAAGATTGTATGGAGCAGTTAAGTGTCGTTTCATTCTTCCCAAGTTTGTAGAGTTAAAAAAGAGATTAGTTACAATGATTTCACCCACAACTGGAGCAAAGAAACCACCTGCTTGTGTAGGATTATTACAACAATAAATCATACCAGGAGAAGATTGAGTAGGGTCACCTATACCAATATTCAAATTAGAAAGCCCAACTTTCGCTGAGTCAAAACTCAATAGATTATATCCTGACAAAATTCTTTCTGGATGAACCACTGCTAAACCGAAATAATTTACATTTTCGTTTTGCGCTGGTTGTTCGGCATCAGCCATTACAACGATATCGGGTTGCGGTGTTACTAAATCGGGCTGTGGAACTATTAAATCGGGTTGCGGTGTGACTAAATCGGGTTGCGGTGTGATTAAATCGGGTTGCGGTGTAACTAAATCGGGTTGCGGAACAACTAAATCGGGTTGTGGAGTATAAAAACCAGGAATCGCTGGTGTGCCTGGAACATTTTCCTGCCTCGCAATCCTGAACTCCCATCCAGGTTCGGTAGCACTTCCATCACTCTTGAAGTAAATCTTGATATACCGAGCATCAATAACATACCAAGTATTAACCCAAGAAGAATTATTGTTTCCTTTACTATCTGTCCCGCTTGAGGATGGAAATATCCACCCACCTCCTGTCCCGTATCCACCATTAGAAGCAGTCCAACTCTGTCCCCAAAATGTAGATGGGCTTGAGGATGAAGATTGATATAAATACTGAGATAATGTAGAGTCAGCGCTTGATAAATTTCCTGAAGATGTTGATAAACCTGATATCGTATTAGAGCAAGTTATTCCTATCCTATCATACATAGCATAAGTAGAATGTTCTGTTGTAAAATTAACAGGATTTATCATTATTTTATTACCTGAACCAGCATCATATGTTATACAACGAGAATGACTGGTAGTATAATCACTTGATAAACCACCATCATCTGCCATAGTTTCGTATGAGTTTCCCAATACGATATTAGCAGGTGAGTTATTGTAATCATAAGTTGTAGTAAGAAGAGTAGTAGTGCCTGAGTTTGTATTATTTCTATTTATAACTTGCGCTGGAACTGCTGGCACTGGAGGTGTATAGATATCGGGTTGCGGAACTATTAAATCGGGTTGCGGTGTGATTAAATCGGGTTGAGGTGTAACTAAATCGGGTTGAGGAGTTACTAAATCAGGTTGCGGAACAACTAAATCGGGTTGAGGTGTGATTAAATCGGGTTGTGATGTCGTAGTAGAACCTTGGATGTATTGTTTTTGATTATTGTTATTTACAGGTAAAGAAATTATTGCCTGCTTCGTAGTTTGAGTTTCGTTTTGTTGTCTTACACCACCATAAACTATATTCTCAGCAATCTCATAATCAGCAGAACCACCAGTTGTAGAAACCTTATTGTAAGTTGCGAGTAAAGTTTGATTGATATTATCATTAATCCTCGTAGCAATATTCTGTGGAGAATCATATCCTATATCAACACCAAAGCGTAACTCAGTTTTATAGTAATCCCATATTTTATTTGAAGAATATGGTGGTTGTAAAAACTCTGTAGTATTTCGCCATCCTAAATCTCCGTTAGATTCATTAGGTTTTTTACCGATAAAGTAAAATCTTGAACCATTATATTTTGAAGTATGAGTAAGTGATTCAGGATAAACTAATACATTTTCACAATTGAACTGGCAGGTATTATCGTAACCACCAAGAAGAGAACCATAGAAAATATTTTCCACATCAGGTAAATTATTTTGTAGATTATCTATTAATTGCCCTGAAAGAACTAATACATTTGCGCCATCACTTATTCTCCTCGCAGTAAATCCTCGTATAGGCATAGAGCAAGTTTTCTGGAAATTATGATGGACGTAGTGAGCGACAACTATGGATTGTTTATTAGAAGCATAAGTCCCCACACCACTTTGTGCTTGAACTGGAGGGTTAATCTCAGGAGGAATCTCAACAATATCACCACCAACACCGAGAGAATTTATAGCAATACCTTCAACTGAAAGTAAATCACCTTCCTTAACCATCTTACCACCTTGTATTTTTGAAGTCCAACGATTAGAATTACTGACAACCGCAGATGATTTGGAACATTCTATTATTGTAGTATTCATTTATATTATAATAATAGATTTTAATTAAAAGAAAATTTACTGGATTATTGTTGCTTGTCCCGATTTAAGAAGAAGGACATTTCCAGTAACACAAAAGAAGGTGAGTTTAACTGGTGTCAATGAATCGGCAACAGCACCTGGATACACATTATCAGCCATAATCTCTCGTTTGCGTCTAAAAAGAATTGGAAGGTTTGAAAGAACTTTACCACCGACACCCATAGATTCTTTACTAAGTTGTAATCCCAACCATCTTTGAGTTGCTGTTCTAACCTGCTGAGAATGTCCTTCTAACTCTAAATCTGTAAAAGCCGATGCGGCGGCGACGAATTGTCCGCCTGCGTTACCTGCGACATCAGTAACCTGATTCAAGAAACAATACTCATTAGAATTTACTGATAAATTTCTGCCAAATATTTTTCCAACTTCAGTATATTTCAAAGCAGAATTTTTAATATCTTGTGCGTAAAATGGGACTGAATTAATAACAAAGTTATAAGAATCCTCAATATTGTCATCACTGGAAGTATATACTCCTTCTAAACCATTGGCAATTTTGAAACTTTGGACTGCGATACCTTTCAAAGTTTTTCCTGCTAAGGCAATCTGTTGTTCGTATTGTGTGGTTTGATGAAGTCCTGCGCCGATTGGTGGGTCACCTGCTTTTTTAAGAGCATTCTCAGTTGCTTCAACAACGATAATTTCATCAAAGAGATGAGCGTAACCTTGAGAAGAACCAATTTTCATAGCAATATCATCCATATCATCAGGGTAGTAAAGTAAATCAGCCATAAGAATACAATCATCAACTGCGATTTTACTGGTAGTCCCTGCTTCACCTTGACGCTGGCAGTATCTTGTGTTAAGTAAATCTTTTTGGAACTCAATAGTCAAACTGACTTCTTGGTCTATGGCAAATAACGGGAGTTGAAATCCTTTTAACATAGGGATAAGGCGGGAAAGAGGTATGGCAAATTCAGGACTTAATGCTTCCGTTGATTTAAGTTTTATCTGTGGGTCAATACTGGAATTTTGTCCGCCGTTGAAAACACCAAGTAATCCTGTAGTAGCCAGTCCGTTTGACGAAGCACCTTTTGTTTTAGGAAAAATACCTTCCTGTGTTTTTAGGATACCCTGTTTAAATTCTTGCGTATAGGATAAATTCAAAAGTGTATTGAATGAACCACAACTTTCGCTCATAGAAACTCTGCGTCCGCCTATCTCTAACCAAGCGCGAGAAATTACAGAACTAATACCCGTATGGATAGGCAAGAAACAATTAGGTTCGTTACCACCAACTTGAGCGCAAGTAACTTTTAATCTAACTTTTGAATTATTGTCTAAGATACCTTTTTTATCAAAAATAAATTTTACCTGTGACTGAGATTTGGATACTGGGTAAATAATATCCGTTTCAATTCGCTGATTGACTGGGTAACTAAAGTTACTGGGTGTGAGAAAATCTTTGAGTTCGCTTCCTGACATCTATATAATAGTAAAATATATTATTATATTGATAAAAAATTTAAACTTAACTAAATTCTAATTCATAATTTGAACTGCGCCGTTGTTAAATACGATAGTATTCTTATGTTTGACGAAAGTAAATATGGAATGTGGAACACCTGATGTTAAGTCACTTTGGAATCTAACTGCGAGGGGACTGCCCTTAAAATTCTGTCCCACACCAGCCAAGTGGTCGTAAGAAACGCCAAAATGGTAGGATTGAATAGCATCATTTGAAGTAACTGAAGTTTCATATCTGCCAGTAGTAGCAGTAGCAACGACAGGTAAAGATAATTGGGTTCTTAAATCCTTAATCATATGCGCTTGACGCCAAACTTCGTTGATAGAATTAGTTGCTTCCCACTCGCGCTGAGCGTCTGCTGTCTGTTCTAATTGCGAAGTAGAGGAAACCACCTCAAAATCTAAGGGTTGGCGGAGTCCTCCTCGTAAAAAGGTAATTTCTTTTACGGGAACTCTTACTCGTAATCTATTTGCTGTAGCATTAATATCTTCACTGAGTGGTTGAAGACACATTTGAGAATTATACAAGTAGTTATTGAGAAACTCACTTGGAATCATATTACAAGTTACTCCTATAGTTCTTGAAGTATTGATATTCATAGTGGCAGTAAAATCGTTGGATGTCATAACATTGTAGAAACTGCTAAATGAATTATACTCCCATTCATCACTCGTATTAGTTAGCATCGCTTGCTGTTCTTGAGCGTCAGGAACTAAAGCATCAAAAGTAAGTAACAAATCACTCAATTCATAAGTCATATCGTTAGTAGCATTACTGGCAGGATTAGTCCAAAAGTCAGTTTGTAAAGCGAAGTTATCAGGGGCAAGTTGGATTACTATATGTAACCCCCTGACGAGTTGTAAATCAATAGGTTTATCACTATTAAGAAAACCACATAGTAATTTTGCGCTAAAGGCAGATTCTAATTGCGCTTTTTTACCCTGCTGTTTATTTTTACCACAAGCACCTGAACCATTATCTTCACCACCTCCTAAATATTTATGAAGTGAAGTTTCTTTCGCCATTAAACTGGCAGTCATACGATTATAGTTTTTAATCATTTCATAGGTTTGTCCCTCTTGATTTGCTATACTGACATAATCAAACAACGATTGAACTCCAGTTCTTGGGTCAAGATATCCGCGAGTATTTACCAAAGCACCCTGATTACTGGGACGAGTTCCATTACCAAGACGGATATTTAGTTTTCCGTTAATACGAAGAGAAGAGCCATCCATATACTTAGGCATCATAGGTATATCAAACTCAATTTGTGGAGTTCCATTTTTAAATGAGAATTTCCCTGAACCAAGATTTGTGGGATTAATCTGGATTACTTCTTTACTGCGAGTGTTAGACATTATATAATATTAATATATATTTTTTTTATTTCTCTTGTTTTAAAGTTCAACGATTTTACCTGACGAATTAATTGTCAATCTGCGTAAAGAACCAATGAAAGTTATGAGTAATTTATTCTTAGTTGAGCCAGAATATTCTTGCTTGAGAGCCAATCCGCCAACATCTTTTAAATTATAAACTCCATTATATCTTGCGAGTGCGCGCCCGATTGCGAATGCTGTTTCAGGTTTTTCTAAATCTCTCACTTTTACGCCACTTGTTGATAGTGCCTTTTGAAGTTCCCATAAAGCAACTTGATTACAGGTAGGTTGAGTTTTGCTTAAATCCCCAACAGCAACAGAACGAGTGGGCTGGGGTTGTCCGTTGATATAAAACTGATATTCTTGAATTCCATCCAATGTTGTTGCTAAATTCGCAGTTGTTAAATTTTGAGAAACTCCGTTATCCATAGGCAAACATAATACTGATTTTGCTCTGCTATTATAACTCGGGATTTGAACCTGACTTACACTTTCATCTGCCTGTATATTGTTACGATAAGTTTCAAAGGTCATTATGTCTATACTTGCGCCTGCCTCAGTTTGAATTGCTTTCGCATATTGGTTGATTAATCCTGCTGGTGGGGTAACCTGTTTGAGAACTAACTCAACATCATCAATTAGAACTCGGGGAAGATTCGTATTGTATTGTGAAGTTGTAACGAAAACTTGTCCTGCTGGGTCATTACCTGCCGTCCAAATAGGTAAATCCTTAGTTCCGCCTGCGATTGGAGTATAAGGAGCAGTAAGAATAACTTCAGTATGGTCGCCAGCGAAACCCGCACCACCATTTACTATACCAAACGACTGAATAGTGCCAAGAACAACTACAGAACCATCAGTTGTAATACCCGATAAAGAATCACCAACTTTCATATTACTACAAGATGTAACTTTTTCAGTATCAGTATTGCCAGGATAACCACCAGCATCACCTTCACCGAATAATTTTATGGTTGCCGATGGCGCGGCGTTTGAGATTAAAGCACCACTGGCAAAAGGTTTTCCTCCTACATCTACAGCAAGTCCTGCTGGATTAAATGCTCTAAGTATTTTTCCACTACGATTTAAATCTACTTCTACGCGCAACCCATCAAATAACTCAACGGGAAATAATTTTTCTCCACCGAGGATTCCTGAGTGTAAAGGCATAGCAATCTCTAAAGAATTAGGATTCATATTTACGGATGCGGCAACGGCTTGATTCTCAGTATAGGCGTTAAAAAACTGAGCGTTAGGAAACTCACTGGATGTTTCTAAACCTTCTAAAAGTTCTCGTTTAGCATTAATAGATTCATTTGAAGAATATTTGTTTGTAAGAGCAACTCGTTCAGCGTAATTTTCTAAGTTTTCTAACTGAACTTGATTATTACCATCATAGATGCGGATTCTATCTATAAGCGCCTGCGCTCCTACAGCAGGGTCAAGTTTCAAGCGAATATGATTAGTTGCTTCTGCTGGGTCAATTCTAACTCGGCATTTAAAGTAAGATTGGCGAGGGTCAATATACGACATAAAACTGGGAACTTCAAAACGCATAGTTTCACCATCTCTGTAAAGTTGCTGATGGTCGCTTGGAACGATTGTTGATTTACTCAAAACGGCAGTTTGGTAAGGGGATGCGGAAAATTGTGCTTTACTCATTTATATAATATCTAAAGATATAAAAATTATTAAGTTCAAATTTAACTAAAATATCAACTTAATATAAATGGGAAATTCTATAACTAAATATTTCTACGATATTGAAAAAGTTTCTTTAACTCCAAACTCTATGGCGATTCTTCCTAAATATACTTACAAGAATTATGCCTGTATGCTTATGCCTAATGATGATAGTGAAACAATCCAGCGTAAAATAATCCACTCAAATAGTGAAGAAAATTACTATGACTATTACAATCACTGATTCTTTCTATCTTCTCTATATTGCTTCATCGCCGCGCGAACTTTTTTGTTACAATCGCTGTTTGTTAAAGTTTTATCAGATTTTGAACTGCGTTTTTTGATTTTGATTCTGCGTTTTGCTTTCTTTCTTGCCTTAGTTGCTCCTCTTCCAGCAACACCTCTTGCTCCACCAGCAGTTGCTACTCGGTTGTAAGGGACGATTTGTTTTCCCATATAAGCATTTGGTGGTGGGATTCCTGTGGGCTGTCTAAGTATCTGTGAAATAGGGGGAAGAGGTCGCTGTCTTCTATCTTCTAAACGGGGCATAGATTTACCTCGTTTTTTTCTAACTACTCTTTTCACTTTTTTTCTAACAACCATAGCAGAAGAAGTTTTGGGTTTTCTTGCTCCTCGTTTCTTACCAGCATCACTGCGTTTCTTGCGGACTTTTTTGGCAACTACAGAAACAGCAGGTGCTTTAGGCGCAGATTTACTACCTCGTTTCTTACCAGCATCACTGCGTTTTTTACGGGCTTTAGGGGCAGATGGCTTCGGTGCGCTCGCTTTGCTCGCTCCGCGTTTTTTACCTTTATCACTACGGGGTTTTCTTGGTTTCTTTTCTTTCTTCTCGTAACTTACTGACTTTTTCATTCCAGATTTTTTCTTTCCTCCTTTTTCGGGACAGGCGCAGTAACCTGCTTTCTTCAAGCAACTTTTCATTTTCGTTATATCGGGCATCTTATATAATAATTAAATATAATAAATAAATAATTATTATTTAACTGAGTTTTTATTTGAGAGGATTATCCAAGCGATACTTTGCTCGCTTTTTTGCTAAAATCTTGGCTTTATGTTTTGCGTAATATTTAACGGAACTGGCTTTTAAAGATTCTTTACCTTTTTTAGTTTTATGATATTTGTTAATCGCATCTTTGCGTTGTTTCATAATCTTATCGTATTTCTCTTGAACTGAGGGTTCTTCATCATTAGTGATTTGCTCTGCTTGATTGTTTGACATCTTATATAGTATAGCAAGATAATCTTTATATCCTTTTTTAACTTAAATGATTTATTTCTTTTTATTTTTCTCTTTATTTCTTCGCATCAATCTACGATTACGGGCGAATTTACCATCAGTTCTAAGTTGTTGCTTACCTGTCATTTTTTTCTTGCTACCTTTGCTAAACATTTCGTTGTTTGCTGGAACTTTCTTAACTGGAAACTTAACATCTTTATTATCATACATTTGCTTACCTTCAGTAACTACATCATAATCACCTACGGAAACATTAGTGGAAGACGAGAATTTGTTTTCTGTAATATTAACACTCATATATAATAAAAATATATATTAATATTATATAATGAGTTTAATAACCTTGAAGAATACTGGCAACCAAGAACCTTTCAACTTTAGAAATCACTTTAGAGCGCCGTTAGAACTACCTCCTAAATCTTCTGTGAGTTTGGTATCGGCGATTGTTTATAAAGGAGAAGAATTAAATGTCATCAATAACGAAACTTGGTATGCGATGGTTGGTAATGTCGCAACGGGACAACCCGAACTCAACCCTGTATATCAATATCAGTTACCAGCGGGGACAGATGTTTTTACTCCAGCGGAAATAGTATTAGAAATGACTTCTCAAATGAATTCTTCTATGGGGCAATGTGCTTATATGGGTGATGTAAATGGTTCTTTAACTTCACCTGCTCCTTGGAAACTCACTTGGCAAAATGGTTCAAAAAGAGTTCTCATAGAACAGCAACAAAGAACTGGAGTTGTTGAGGGTGTTACAGATTTGGCTCAATATCCATACTCGTTTGACCCGTTAGTTTATACAACTGGAATTATAGGTAATTGGGTGAATCTCAGGAGGAGTGGATTATTACTGCCATTATTTGATGGAAGAACTGCTATTGGAACTACATATCAAAACCCAGTAACAGGACTTCATAATGGATGTATCCCAAGAAACGGCGGACATATAGTTTTTCAACCACAGAAAAACGCAGGAGGAACATACGATAGGTCAATCTATATGGGTTTAGGACAAACTAATCCACAAGATTCTTCTTTAGCACATTTCCAAAATGATAACGATGCCACCTTTGGCACTTATTACATAGAAACATTCAACGATGGAGCAACTATTAAAGCAAGAGTAATGCTTAACGAAGGCGCACCTAAAAATTCTCGCACTATTGAACCAGCAGTTCAGGAAGGTGCTGATATCACATTAAACCCAGCAAATCAATATACATTTTGTATGGAATGGAATTCTCCTTATACTATGTTGATTAAATACTCAACTGATTATGATGATTCAGTTGCTGACCCTTTTTCATCTGCTACTTGGACTGATTGGGTTGATGGAACTACAGCAGGTGATGAAGTAAATATCCCTACATATAACGATAATTATGCTCCTATGGTTTCTATGGATAGACAGGGTGATATGAAAATTAGAGGAACATTTTCTCATCAAGCAGGAACTTGGGCTTATCAGGATGCTGGCGTTGATGATTCAGGAATTTCTAATAATGGTTTTGATTGTATTGGAGGAACACTCGCATCTTTAACTACAGATACACTCGCAGGAACTTACCCAAATCAATATCTTAAAAAAGAAATCCAAATACTTACAAATACTTTTGATACACAATTTACTCAGCAACTAAGAGAAGTTTGGGATAGAGAAATTTCGTTTTGGTATTCTACAAAACTTGGCAAAATTCTCGGTTTCAAAGAAGCAGTCCAAATACTCACTATTGTTACTGGTTCAGGTGATTTATTATCCAGTTATGAAGGAGAAGATGATGTAACTAATTCTCATATTCTTCCTACTATACATATTCAACTAACAAATTTTGGCATAGGTTCTAAGAATGGTGTGGTTTCTAATGATGTAAAAGATATCGCTGTAATCCCTCAGTTTAATGATGCGTTGAATTCTAATACGCAGTTGTTCTATGAGGCAGGATATGAGAATAAAATAAATCTTAATAATTTACAAACTATTAACATTAATCAAATTGATGTTTTGGTAACTTACGATAATAATACTCAAGCGAGAATCTTAGAAAACTCATCTACTTTCATTATCAAATTTCATAAAGGTGAGGAAGGTCATTGAAGAGAATAACTATCACTATCATATGTAAAAGAATTCATATAATCTCTGTAACAATATAACTCATCATACCAAGAATTATAAACGCCAGGATATCTTTTCAAAAATACTTTCTTCAATTCACCATCAAAAACTGAGTCCTGTAATTGTCTATATGTCATACCGATTGGAATGTGATAATTCATTACTACAATCTTATCATCATCCTGAGTTTCTTTCTCACTATGATAATGTGAATATGGGTCATCTAATCTATAGGTGGGGAAACTACTGATATATTCTTCTAACCAATTTCTTAAATGCTTGGTATTTTTTTCTACAAATACAAAACATTTTTTCTGTGATGAATAACGCATAGTAATCTCACTTTTACACTTACATTTATTCTTGTCCCTCGTTCTCCTCCTCTCCTCGCAATTATATCCCTTTCTATCACTATACAAATCTTTGTAATAACCTTTCCCAAATGAGTTACCCAAATGTTCTTCATCTTTACAGATAAATGTTCTTTTATCACCTTCTTCAAAATTAGAATCTATATAACGATTATAACTTTCTCCCCCTTCATCATAGAAAGTATAAGATTTAATGATATCAATTACATCAAGTGGTAAAAACTGATTTTTCGTTTGTAATTTATCTAATATTTTGAGTTTTTCTTTTACTGGTTTAAATAGATTTTTGGCAGTTGGTAATAACCAAGAAATATATTGCTGTTCGTTGTATTCATCTTCATCATCACTTGTATATTGTGTCAAGTTAGAGTCACTGGAATGTCCGTAAGAAGTTTTGAGTTTTTGTATTGTTTTTATCATTATGATATACTATGTAAAATTATGTTTAAGTCAATTTTTTAATATATTATATAATAACAGGTTTTCTGCCAACTGAGAATCCACAACGAGAATCGCCTACCATAAAATTTTATCAGCATAGTAACCTGGTGTTCCAACTTTGTTACGATTTTTTGACATCCTGCTTTTGTATGCTTTTCTGCGTTTATTGGCATACTCAATTCCTCTCGTTTTTTTAAAGGTGGGATAATCTCCGTAACCGATAGCACCTATGCTTGCTACTTTCTTCAAAACGATTTCACCTTTTGAGTTTTTAACTTTCTTAAATACATCTATTTTTTTCTTGGCGTTTTTGGATTGTTTTATCGTAACTCCTAATGCCCTGGCTCTTCCTCTTGAATATGATGTTATAGTATATCCCATTTATATATAGAAATATTTTATTTATTCGTTTATTTAGGAGAAATATTTTATTATATTATATTATAACAGAATGAATAAAAAGATGCCGAATCAAGACGCTTACAACGCAGACCAACAGATGGGAATCAAAAGTGAAGCAAATACTTTAGCAGTTCTTAAGAAATGTTTAGGAGAACATATTAGAAAATCAAAAAAGGAATACGCAGTTTTAGATTTTTATTCTACGAGATACAAACTCAAAGCAGAAGTAAAAGGAAGAAGAAATAAACATCTTCATTATGATACAACTATGATAGGCGAAAACAAAATCTTGGAAGCAGAACGCTTACAGGAATCGGGATATGAAACTATATTCTTTTTTGATTTTACCGATAAATTATGCTACTTTAAGTTTTCAGATTTTGAAAAACTCAGGAGTCACAAAAAGATGGGTGGAACTTGGAGAAGAGGATTACGAGAATGGAAACTCTACAGATATATTAATGTAAATGATTTAACTGAGTATGATGTATGTTCTATGTTACCTATAGATTATATAAAAACAAAAAGAAAGATTCAAAAGAAACAAAAGGAGAAAAAATCTGTATAAACTTTTACACTTTTTACTATTTTATTATAGGAGTATATTCTATAATAAGAAATGTCCCAATTTATGAACTTGATGCCAACCATTAATCCAAACTTAGAAGAAGTTGTTATTGACGGGGAAAATACTCCGCTTACAAACGACAAGGGCGAACCAAAGAAGAAACCCACTCACAATCAGGTGTTTTCGGGTAAGGGAAAATCCAAGAAGAAACATATCGTAACAAATACCGAGGAGCGAAAGGAAGAAAATGTAAAACTCTCTGTAAATAATAAGGTTTTACCCCAGGCGAAAATCCCTCTTGAAAACCAAAACTCAAAACAGGAGGTTACCGAGAAGCCCAAAAAGACATACCCCCATCTTGTAAAGGCGAGAGCAAAAGCGGCGGAAACGAGAAGAATCAAACGGGAGGCGAAAGAAAAGGCAAAGGAACTTGCGAAGCAGGAAAAGTTGGCAAAATCCCAGTCCAGGCGGGAATTGCGAGAGGCGAAAAACCGAGAACGAGCCAGGGAAAACTATCATAAGAAAAAGGATATAAAGAGAAAACAAAAAGAACAAAAGGTGGAAAAAATCCAAAACTATGACGACGAAGAGTTGATTGAAAAGGTGGCAAAAGTTTCTGTAAAAAATGGTGAATTTAACTATGAAAAGTTCGCAAAATATATGTTCCAATACGAGCAAGATAAAAAGAGATATGAAAGTGAGAAACAAGAAGTTGAAAAAGTTATAGTAAAAGATGCCAAAAAATCCAAGCCAAAACCTGAATCTCGCAAAGGTATATATAAATCCCGCAACATTAAAATCCCACCAAGAAACAACGAACGGATACAGCATCCACCTAACTATCTATCGTTTTATAAACAGCGCAGAAATGTGGAAGATTTATTTTAATATCTAATAATATATATATATGAATAACGATTTAGAAGTTCTACCGATAACACCACTCAACGAGAATGAGAAATTACCATATCATCCACACCTACCATCGGTCGCAAAAAACCGAGGATTTATTTTAACCCTAATCGGCTCTACCCAATCGGGAAAAACTACACTCATTAATAACCTTCTTTTGAATAAACATTTTTGGGGTGGGAAAAAGAATGCCTTTGACGCAGTATATATATTTAGTCCCAGTATTTATATGGATGATTCTTGCCGTTTCTTGAAAGAACATTTTACTTGTTTTACGAAGTATGAAGATTCTACACTCAAAGGAATTTTAGAACAACAAGAACAATTCGCAGTTAAGGATATGCCAAAAATCTGTATTGTGATTGACGATAGTGTGGGTATGATTGGTCGGGACGCAGAACTAAATCATTTCCTATCTCGGTATAGACATTGGAATTGTAATGTGATTTTATCAGTTCAATCCTTTAAGGCAATTTCACCCATAGGAAGAGCGAATGCTACTGATGTTTGTTTGATGAATGGAATCTGTAATGCTAAGGAGTGGGAAAAAATTAGCGATGAGTATAATTCTTTATACAAAGGCAATCTTGATAAACTTTACGAGGAAGCAACAGCGCAACCTTTTCATTTCCTTTATATGAAAATGCGAGCAAACCCACCTGAAGCATATCATAATTTTCAAACTAAGATATATCCAGGTAAAGGTTATAGGAATAAAAAGAAAAACGCAAGAGGAAATAAATACTCAAATAAAGATGAAGATTACGAAGAATAAAATATGTATATATAAGTATATGAATGCTACGCAAACTACTTCTACTGGGACTGATGTGGGCGTTGAATACGAATATCTTACTTATTGCTTTGGCGTCCTCCTTATAGCGAGTGAAATCTTACCGCTACTGAAAAACAAATCAAATGGTTTAGTCCATACGATAATCTGTGTATTGAGAGGAAGTTCTTGCGTAACTGGAAAACTCGCAGAACAGATAGAAAAATCGCAAATTAAAGAAGCAAAAATTCCTGCTGTTTAATAAAGATTAATTTATTATATATATTCCTATTATATATAATGAGTTCATACCAAAACAGATTACAAGCATACTCTGGAAGTATCGGTGAAAATAACAATCGCTTAGATAATTATTTAGCAAAGAAAGAAGGTGTCGTTGCTACAAACAAAAACTTAGTGAATGAAGCAAAATCTCAGTTACAGCAACATCTTACAGGTGAGTTTATCAAAGGCGCAGGATTTGAAGGTGCTATCCGCGCAGGAAAACCTATGCTTGAAAAAGGTTTGAGTTGGGTTGATAAAAAAACTGGACTCTCAAACAAAGTTGATGATGTCGTAAATAAAAGATTAGGAACGAGATTCGGGCAGAAGTCAAGAGTTGGAGAAACGAGTGAAGCACCAAAACGCTCAGCAATAGAAGCGGGAGATGAAGATGCTCCTTCAGTAAGAACTATTGATACTCAACCTGGCAGTGGGCGTTCAAGAATGATTGATGATTACGAAAATCCTGATTCAATACCAGGTGAAACTAAAATGTCTGCTCCAGTTGATAGTGAGTCATCATTTTCTCGCCCTTCAGTTAGAAGTAACCAAATCCAGCCAGTTGATGATATGCCTGAGTCAAAAGTTTCAGTAAGAAGTAACCAAGTTCAACCTACAGATTCTACACAGGAAACAAAAACCAGTGAGGGAGAAACAAAAACGAGTGAAGGCGCAGATGAAACTACTGCTGATTTAGGTGAAGGCACTGAATCTACAATCGCAGAAGGTGCTGAAACTGCTACAGCAGAAGGAGCAGAGCAAGCAACCGCAGGAGGTCTTGAAGGAGCAGGTGCTTTACTGGATTCTACTGGAGTTGGCGCAATAGTCGGTGTGCCGTTACAGATTGCTGGTTTAGCATTAGAAGGTGCTGGTATCTATGAAGCAGGGAAAACTATCGTTGATTGGTTTAAGGAAGATATTCTTGGTGACAAACCTGCCATACATCCTAATCTTATGAAAACCCCAAGAGCAGTATCTACTTTAGGAGGAATCGGCGCACAAGCAACTCCAACATACGATTCAACTATGGATATGCCAACGGGAGCGGGTTCTTGGTGATTCTCATACCCCCGCAGATTACCTTTAAGTATATAATATATAATAACAATTAAGTTAATATTGACTTAAACAACTAACTATATTATATATTATAACAACAAAAAATGGCAAAAAACTTGGCATTAAAATCTCACACTATTATAATGAATAGTAAATCTCTCTTTACCAATAATCAAAAAGTAAAATTCAGTAAAATAGGTTTGAAGTATTTTAAGCAGAACTATGACAACATCTCAGTAAGAGTTTCTAAGGCGATGAAAGGTGCGAAATTTGTTTTCAATCCATTTACTCGTAGAACAATCAAGTTATCTTCGTATAATAAACCAGCAACTCAACGCAGAATATCAAAGAAGTATTTTGATGGGATGCCAACTTACTTATATGGAGGTGTAATCACCAGTAGAGGTAGAACAAAATATTCTGTTGTAAAAGTAAATACACTTGGATACTCAATCTATAATGTTAAACTGGAAAATTCAATTGATGATAAAACCATATTAGAAGATACACTATTTCACTTTATACAATCTAAAGTAAATCCAACTCAAGCATATCGTATTAGTATTAAATTACGAGGTGAAGGTTCTTTGGGTTTTGTAAATCTAAATAGTAAATCTAATTTTAAGTGGCGGAAGTATCAAACATTATCTCGTTTTATTAAGTTCGTTGCGAGAGGTATTACTCGTTTAGATAATGGCTTACTGAGTCAAACTCCTGATGCTGGTGAAGAAAACGAAGATGAAAATCAAACATATTTAGAAACCTTTCCTGCTAAAAATATCAAGATAGCAATACTGCCTGAAGAGTTCATCGGTGGTTGTTACAAAGAAGGTAGTTATAAAAAATCTATAGTTAATAACTGCTTAGTAAATGATTATAAATCCACAGGTAATAATTGTCTGTTTGTGGTTGTTAGAAAATTCTTACGCAACAAGATTCCCAAATCAAATAAACTGAGAGAAGTATTAGGGTTAGAGAAAGGTAAGTTAGTAAGCAGTGATATTATTCACCAGTTGGCTATCTTAGCAAAATGTAATCTTAAGTTATATTACTTTGATGATAATAAAAATCTTATATTACATAGTGAAACTGAAGAAGTAGAGGATTGGAAAACTTGTCATATCTTATATGAAAACAACCATTATCGCCATATCATAAATCTTGATTACAAAAACAGAAAAATCAAATGTAAAAGATGTAATGTGAAAATCATAGAAAGTAATATGGGAAAACATATTTGTAACGCAGGAAATATCACTTATGTAAATCGTTACCTTATGAAAGATAGAATGGGTAAAAGTAAAATGCGAACATATCAAGAAACATTTGATACTAAGAAGTTTGGTAAAAACGCCAAAAAGAAAACTGGTAAGAAGAAAAAAGAAAAGAAAAAAGATGCTGAGTATCCAATAAATAATCTTGTATATGATTTTGAAACATTTCCGTTAGAAACTAATGGTGAAGAAATCGTTTATGCTGTAGGAATGTATTGGGTTGAAGCAGATGATTACAGAACATTCTATGGTGAAAACGCATTAGAAGATTTTATGAATTTCATTTACTTTATGAATGAAAAAAACATAGGATTTAATCTTATAAGTTACAATGGAAGTGGTTACGACCATTACTTCATATACCATTACTGCTTAGAAAAAGAAGTAGAGTTTCCACAACAGCCACTAATGAATGGTGGTAGAATATTACAAATAGCATTTTGGAAGAATCGTAGTTTTGATTTATATTTATTCACAGCACCAAATTCATTAGATGGTTGCTTAAAAGGTTTCAAAGTAAAAGAGATAGCAAAAGGAGTTTTTCCTCATAACTATCCAAGTAAGTGGGCTGATGTTTATTATAAAGGCGCAGGATTAGAACGCAAAATGTATCCCAAAAGTATGTTGAAGAAAATAGATGATGATAAACTTCCTTGGGCTTTTATCCCTGAGTATTTTGATTTCAAAGAAGAGTGCTTACTATATCTTAAGAGTGATGTGATGGGTTTATATCAGGTGTATGATAAAATGCGATTAGAATTACTGAAAGTCACAGGAGTTGATTTTCGCAGTTACTTAACTATATCTCAAATGAGTTACGATTTCAATTGTAGTTTATTAGGTATCAACGATTATGCTGAGTTGCCACAAGATAAATCAGTGTATGATGTCATAGATAGAAGTATATACGGCGGAAGAACTAAGCCAGTAAAACTAAGATTTGAAAATAAGTTCTTAACAAAATCGTTCTTGGATTGTAAGGGCGACCAAAAGAAACTGAAAAAATTAGTAAAGAAAATCACTAAGAAACGAAAAGAGTTTGAAGTAGAAGCAAAACTAAATCCTGAAAATATTATTCCGTTAATGGAAAAGTATAAGAAGTGGGAGTATATAGTTCCATTTGATGTAAAGAGTTTATATCCAACAACATACGATATGCCGTTTCCATCAGGTAAATCGTTTTTAATGGATGGTAAAGAATACTGGCAAAATATAGAACAATATCTATTGAAAGGTGCTGATGGAAAATACAGAAGAATTTACTATGATAAGAAAGAACAACCACAGCATATTATCAGTGATTATGCGTGGGGTATTTATATCGTTGATATTGTGTTTATTCCAAAACATATTATTCCAGTATTACCACAGAAAAATGAGAAAGGTCATACTTGTTGGGATTTAGTTTGTAGAGAAAATCAACACTATACAACTATTGACTTAGAAGAAGGTATAGCAAAAGGTTACAGATTTACTATCAAAAAAGCATTAGTATATAAATCTGCTAAATGTTTTCTTGCTCCGTTTGTGAAAAAAGTGTATGCTATCAAGAAACAAGAAGATGTTTATAAGAATAGTGATGATGAAGCAATACGGCAAAAATATAATCCAGCAAAAAGAATGAGTATCAAGATTATGCTAAACGCCTTATACGGAAAAATGATACAGCGTCCAATTCTTGAGTGTAATGTTATTGTTGATAGTTTTAAAAAGAGTGAAAAGTTTCATAAAGAGTATGATTGGGTATCTTGGGATATTGTGGGTAAAGAGAAAATGCTATTAACTGGCATAAAACGAGAATTTAAAGGCAGTTGTTCTAAACCTATACAGATAGGCAGTTTTATTCTATCATATTCAAGAGTTATTATGCGGGAGTATATGGATTTATGTGACCCTTATAGATTTACTGATATGGAGAAATCAATGAAGATGAGTTTTTATTACACTGATACAGATTGTTTATGGATTAGTAGTTTTCAGCAACACTTATTAGAGCATAGAATCGGTGAAGAGTTAGGTGATGTGGAAGATGAGTTAGAAGGTGGGTTTTGTTTTGATGCTTACTTTATCTGCCCTAAGGTTTATTTAGCGAGATACTATATTCCTCAAAGGGATGGCAGTATTAAGTTGAAAGTTAAAATGCGAGCAAAAGGTCACCCTTCCTATTGTTTAAAACCTGAATATTACAAGTTTGTATGGGAAACTGGTAGTATTCAAACTGATGAGTTCGTTATGTTGAAGAAAATCCGTTGGAAACTTACAAAAAATGAAGAAAATGAAGGATTAACTGCTATATCTATTAAAAAACTGGATTGTCGGCGCAGGTTAAATAGAGATACTTGGGTTGGAAGAACAAAACTGAAAAATGGTGATACATATCCTATTGGTTACTTTGATGAGGAAGAGATGTCACAGGTAAATCTGTTTGGCACTCAGGAAGAACTTGATTGTGAGGATGAAAATCCGTTTTTGGAACTGGGGCAACTGACTGATACGCCAATTTAGAACCAGCAAACGGCGCAGTATCGGGTTTTACTTTTTCTGTAAATAAATAATCAAAATGTCGCCACTCCCATTCGCGATGTTTTAGCCAACACTTGCGATGGACTTTTCTATTAGGATTATCCTTCCATTTAGCGAATTTTTTAATTGCTTTCCCGCAATAAACACATTGTCGTTTAGTTGAAACAGATTTTTTGGGCTTCGTTTTCTTAAAACTATTATCTTCCATCTATATATATATATACTATGAAAGATAAAAAAAATATCTCTCAAACTCAAAAGGAGAAACAAAAAAGAGAAAAACGCAGGCATTATATGCGTGAATATTATCGCAGAAAGAAAGCAGGCAAAATTATCAGCAAGAAAAAGAAAGTTATACCAAAATTCTCTATTACAAGAGGTGAATTTATAGTAAGTTTCGCTTAAAATTTCAGCATAAAAAAAACCCACAATTAAGTGGGTAAATTTTAC
>TARA_R110002012_G_scaffold322067_1_pt1 | contig 22720 bp, 17 predicted proteins | sample TARA_R110002012 | Tara Oceans TARA_R110002012 (sample SAMEA4396515) | marine metagenome | biome: Westerlies Biome; feature: [DCM] deep chlorophyll maximum layer (ENVO:01000326); material: water (ENVO:00002006), including particulate matter (ENVO:01000060) such as... | depth 40 m | reverse complement strand
GGCGCCATTCGGTCCAAGCATCCATTTGTGGCAGGAAGTGGCATAAAAATCGCAGCCGAACTCCTTCAGGTTCAGGTTGAAAGTACCTGCACCATGCGCTCCGTCAATAGCCGTGAAAATGCTTTTGCTTCGGGCCCAGGCAGCAATCTCTTTGATGGGCAGCACAAGGCCGGTGGTGCAAGTAATATGGGGGACGGCAATAACCCTGGTTTTGGTTGTCACCAATGCTTTTATTTTACTTAAGTTTTCGTCCGCCGTGAGCCCCGGTTCGAATGGCTTAAGTACAATGCCGTGCAGTTTGGCCCGGTTGAGCCAGGGGAGTGCGTTACCGACATGCTCGTGCAGGGTAACGATGACTTCATCTCCTGCTTTGAGCGGCAATCCCCAGGAAACGATGTTGATTCCTTCGGTGGTGTTGTGTGTCAGGCTGAGCTCTTCCGTTTTTACGCCGGCATAGGCTGCCAGCACTTCTCTTGCTTTGTCGGTATGGCCGTATTCGCCGGTACCATTGGTTTCATCGAGGTACTTTTTAATGGTGTCGAGTACTGGAGTTGGCGAGGGGCCAAAGGTCCCGTTGTTGAAATAGACCCGCTTGTCTTGTAGCGGAAAGGCTTTTCTCAATTCGGCCCAGTAGGCCTCGCCGTCTGCTGTTGGGAATTGGAAGGAAGCTGGTACAGTTGATAGAAATGGTATGGCGGAGATACCGATAGCACTTTTGGAGGCTTGTTGAAGAAAGCTGCGTCTATTACTCATAACCCCTAAGTTGTATTCCTTATTTAAAACAGACAAGGCTTTATTTTTATAAGGCCTGGTTGGAAGGGCGATAAAACCGCCAGTCTCATTCCTACCCGTTGCAAACGGGTAGGATGGGTTTTAATCCACAAAAGTCTCCTTTAATACCCTTTTTACCTCAGTAATTTCATGTGAAGCCAATTTGCCCAGCAACCGAATGACCCGCTGCTTGTCAATAGTTCTTATCTGATCCAGTACAATCCACCCCTCAGTTTTATCATGACTGACCGGCACCCTGGTTGGGTAGTTTTTCGATTTAGAGGTCATAGGAGCAATTGTCACAGTACGAATATTGAAGTTCAATTCATTGGGAGAGATGATAACACAAGGTCTTGTTTTTTTGATTTCACTTCCCACCGTAGGATCAAGGTTGACCAGAACGATGCTGTATTGGCTTAATTCCATTCGTCGAAGTCTTCTTCAGCCAATACATCATCAATCAAGAGCTTGTCATCTCCCTCTTTCGCCATTTCTTTAAAGGCATTGTCCCAACCTTTTCTGGGTTGCTGAATAGGCCGTAGCACAATCTGATCCTTTTCAAATATCAACTCCACTTCATCAGTAATGTGGTATTGTTCGAGCACTTGTTTGCTTAGCCTGAGCCCTTTTGAGTTACCTATTTGAATAATAGATGTCTTCATAATGATGTTATGTAATTACAAAGTTATTACATTCCTTGAGAACATTCAAATGATATCCGACCAGGATTGAAAAGGCGATAAAATCGCCAATCTCATTCCTACCTGTTGCAAACGGGTAGGATGGAGGGTAAGTGGCCTATCCGGTTATTTATTCTCAAACGATTTATCAGGATACGCTGGCACTGGTGGCACCGGCCTTGGGTCTTCTTCGATCTTCTTTTGTAAAAACTCGATGGCAGCCTTCAGCTGAGCATCTTCCCCTTCGAAGGTCGCATGAGGCAGGTTGTCGACCACAATATCTGGCTCGAACCCATGGCCTTCCACCAGCCACTTGCCTTCTGGCCCATAAACGCCCATCATGGGAGCCCTGGCAATGCCACCATCGCTCAAAGTATTGACACCGCTCAGCCAAATCTCACCTCCCCAGGTGCGGGTGCCAATGGCTGTGCCCAGCTCCAGCCTTTTGAAACCATCGGCAAAGGATTCGCCATCCGACGCCGTGTTTTGGTCTACCAGAATCACGATATGCCCTCTGAAAGCGTACTGCATGTTCCAGTACGGTTTGCCGGAGCGGCTTTTCCAGTACATCCACGCCTTTCTCAACAGCTTCTCCAGTACAAAGCTTTCGATATTGCCGCCCCGGTTGTGGCGCACATCTATGATCAGGCCCTGTCTGTCAAATACCGGATAGAACTCCCGGTACCACTGCTCAAGATCGTTGCTGCCCATAGCTTGCAGGTGAACATAACCCACACTGTTCGCTGTGGCTTTGTCTACCTCCAGCCTTCTGGAATATTCCCAGTCCCTGTAACGCAAGCCGTAAGGGTTGCTCATAGGCACCACTATCACATCCTTTTCAACGGAGCCACGTTTTACGCTCATTCTGACCTGCTTACCGGCCTGGTTGCGGATCAATTCTCCAATGTCCACAGCACTCAAAGCTGCCTTGCCATTTACGCTGGTAATGACGTCCCCCACTTTCATGTCCAGATAGGGGTCGTCCAGTGGCGACTTTTCATCAGGATAATCGGGGTCAGCTTTATAAATGTAGTCGATGCTGTAGCCGCCTTTACTATCGTCTCTCGAGAAGATAGCACCGAGGCTGGCCACGACTACATTGAGCTCGTCTTCTCTGGTATCTCCTCCTCTTACACTCGTGTGGAGAGCTGAAAGCTCACCAACAAAGCGGCCAATGAGATCCGAAAGCTCTTCTCTTGTCGTTACCCGATCCACAAAAGGCAGGTATTTGGCATGCATAGCATCCCAGTTGACACCGTGCATGTTTTTGTCGTAGAAGTAGTCCCTTTCCATGCGCCAGGCATCAGTAAAGATCTGCTCCCAGTCTTCTTTAGGTGTAATGGCAAACTTCCAGCCGCTGAGGTCGATCTTGTTATCGTTCAAGTCAGCCACCTTACTGGTGCCCGCTTCAACCATGTAGTAATTCCTTTGTTTTACCACCAATATTTTCTCTCCATTCCCAGTTAGATCGAAGCCGTTGATGTCTTCAATCATCGTGACCAGCTTGGGGTCGTCGTTGGTGATCTTTACTACGCCAAGGTGCGTTTTGGCGCCAACCCCTGTTTCTCTACTCAGCATGTAAAGGCCTTTCTTTGTCACCTCAAGTCCCCTGTAATTTCCCGGGCTTACGGGCACTTCTTCAATTCTTTCGGCTATGCCGTCTTTGTCTATTTTTACGGCAACCGCAGGCTTAGCTTCCTCCTTCTTATCACCTTCCTTACCATCAGGCTTGTCTGTTTTAACAGCTAATTCATCGTCAGGACGGAAGGGTGATCTCGTACCTTTTTGAAGGGATATGTGGTAAATCTTTTCCTTGGCATCAAAATACGGCTCTGGCTGTCTTGCTCCCCAGGGTGAGCCTACCAACGTGGTAAAGCTGCGATCCGATAAAAAATAGATGAATTTTCCATCGGGGCTCCAGGCAGGAAAAACGCTGTTCGCTCGGTCGGTAGTAATGGGGAAAGTATCACCCGTATCGACATTGGATACAAATATTTGATCCATGGTATTGTCGGCCGACTGCACAAAAGCTATCCATTTGCTATCGGGTGACCATGAAAACATGCCGATACCTTCTTCGCTGGTCGAGATTTTCTTACTAACCCCCGTTGTGAGGTTCAGTACGAACATGTGCCTCTCCAGGTCATCGTAAGCCAGCCACTTTCCGTCGGGTGAAGGTAATCCTCTATATCTCAGTACGGTGCCGTCTTTGGTAATTGTTTTATGTGCGCCAATGCCATTGGCGGGCATGCTGATGAATTCAAACTCTCCGCTTTCGTCCGACAGCGTGTATATGTTTTTGCCGTCAGCGGAAAACACTGCATCCCGAAAGCGAACATCTTTCTTATCGGTGAACTCCACCGTTCTGCCCGATTTTACAGGCACTACAAACACCCGTCCCCTGGCAGTGATGACTATCCGGTCTCCCTCTTTGTCAGGCAACGCTGAACTGATGTACCTGGCAGGATTGTCCACCCACCTTTCTCTTAGCTGGTCAAGGTCTGTAGGGATCCTGATATCGATTTTGGCTTGGGTGTTGTCAGGAATGCTGTAGTGCCAGATATCGGCGCCCCATTGGTAAACAATTTGGCCGTTGTGGAGACCAGCGTCCCGAACGTCAAAGTCTTTGTGAGTAGTGTGCTGGGTCAGGCCGCCACCGTTTTCGTTGATCGACCATATGTTCATGGTGCCGTCTCTGTCTGTGATGAAATAAACACGCCCATTGTACCACATGGGATGGTGGCTTTCGCCTGCATAGCCGAGTGTAAGCTGAACTGCCTCCGGGCTTCCTTCGGTATACTTCCAAATCTGTCGTGCAGTGCCTCCTTTGTACCTCTTGGTCACATTGCCGTGGTACGATGGCCTTACGAAGTATACCGTTTTACCTGTGGCGTCGAACGACGCTTCGCTGGCCTGCGCAAGTGGCACCCTGGATTTCTTTTTGGTGGCAGGGTCAATGGTTACCAGCTGACGGTCAGGCAGTGTGGCAAACGCTCTTGTATCGTACACTACTTTTCCGTCGGGCGTCCAGCAGTTCATGGTTGAGGCGTCGCTCTCAAAAGTCCAGCGGGTGGGTAAGCCACCGGAGATGGGCATGGTGTAAATCTCCTGCGGCCCTTCGTAGCTGGCCGAAAAGGCAATGGTGGTGCCGTCTGGAGAAATGGCAGCATCCGTTTCTTCTTCTGCGTGAGTGGTGAGTCGTTGCGCCAGGCCACCGGTAAGAGGCACTGTCCAAATATCGCCTTCGGCGGTAAACACTACGGTGTTGCCGTGGATATTGGGGAAGCGGTAGTAGCCTTCAACGCCCTGGGAGATTGAACTGTTGGCGATAAGTAATAGGGTTAAAGTAAAACCGTAGTTAATAGATAGGCGGAATTTCATTTTTGAGTTCATGGTTAATGGGTCGGTAAATCAAAATAGTATGCCAGGCGAATGGCCTGTCGCATAGGGTGGAGATTGCGTTGCTCAGGCAGTGATGTTGCAGCGCAAAGGAATAATTAGTTATTCAATTTAATATTTTCGCCAGAAACTGAACCTTCCATTTATGTATTTTTCACTCAAAGACGCAGAGGTTGGTTTACCCTCATTCCCACCTGCTGACGCCAAACTGATTAAGGTATTCTTCCAGCGGGCCCATGCCACTCAGGGTTCGTATTGAATCTATGTTTGTTGTATCGGCCAAAGGCCAAACATAAGTTGAGTCAAATCTCATGCCTGTGGTCGGGTCGGTTTTGTATTCAGTACGTACCTGGGTGCCGTAAATCTGAGGCTCTCCTCTGTGCATCAGGTATCTGTCCTGATACATGGCCGCAAGGCTCTTTTTTAGTTCATTTCTGCTGGCAGCATCAATGATAAGGTCATAGTATTTGTCCTGAATACTATCTGGAGCGTGCTGAAGCACATAAAAGGTTGCTCTGCCGGCAGAACCGCCCACCATTGATTCTCCGGGGTAGCCACCCACCATGTCAATGATCTCAACAATCCGCCTTACATTGGAAGAATCTGCCTGCCAGATTTTCTTTATTACTTCCTTTGCTTTCGGAGAGTTCCTACCACCTGTTTCTTCTATTGCCAGTAACTCTTTTCTGTACCTCTGGTCAATTTCCAAAATACTATCAAGCTCCACCGTTAGTTTTTCCTTGTCGAAACTTGGTTTTGGTTGACAGCCGAGGATAAATGATACGGAGGCTATTAGAAGGAAGTATCTTTTCATGGCTCTGGGTTCATTTTGCAGTGAACTTAAGAAAGAAAATGTGAAAATGGTATTTATTGAAAACCTGGAACTTATACTTTGTCTGCTACTTTAGCACCTCTTTCAAAAACGCCACCATCTTATCAGTAAACTGCGGCTTGTCATACTCCTGCGTGCCATGGCCAGCGCCATACACCACTTCAAACTGCACCCTCACGTGATTTGCCTCGCAAGCACCCACCAGCTCCAACGACTGGTTGATCGGTACCTGAATATCCTGTTCACCATGCGCAATGAAGATCGGTGGGTCGGTGGGGTCAACCTGATAAACAGGACTGGCCAGCTTTGCCAGGTCTGGCACTTGTTCTACAGGCTTGCCCAGCAGGAGAGCCAGTGCTGGTGCCCGCACACTGATGCCGTGTGGGGTTGACTGACTCAGGATGGTTGTAAAGTTGGTGGGGCCGTACAGGTCAATGGTTGCCTGCACGTCGGAGCTTGTGGTCAGGAAGTCGCCAAGAGTACCTTCCAGTTCCTTGTTTCCGTTGGTAGTGCCGATTAATGCAGCCAGGTGCCCACCTGCGGAGGAGCCCGCCACGATAATTTTGTCAGACCTGTACCCATATTTTTTGGCGTTAGCCCTCAGGTAGCGAATGGCAGCCTTGACATCGTGCGCCATGGCCGGAAAGGGTGCCTCCACGCTCAGTCGGTAGTCGACGCTTGCCAGGGCATAACCATTTTCGAGCAGCCCTTTGGGTGGGTTTTCTTTTGAACCCGAATGCCAGGCGCCTCCATGCACCCACACCACCAGGTAAGGGTTAGGCGAATTTTCAGGCAGGTATATATCGACTAGCAGGTCCCTGCCTGTTTTTGCATAAACAATGTTCTTGTACTGCTGTCCGACAACCAGCTGCGTGGATAGAAGTAGCAGCAGCGCTGTCACCAGGGTTGTTTGTGTGGTATACTTTCTCATCATGTTGCAGATTAGCAGTTCATCTCTATTTCTGGATGGGACTTATGGGAAAACAGCCGCTATAGCTTCTTCCGCTATCCTCTCATCTTCCGATTCGGTGAGTCCGCTGATGCCGATGCCACCAATTACTTTTTCATTTTGGACAATTGGGAGGCCACCACCAAAGCCGGTAATGCCAGTATCGGTCCAGTAGCCTTGTTCACGATTAACGGTGCGCATAAATTCTCCCATGGACCTGGTTGATTTCCAGTCCCTGGCGCTGGTGTAAGCCTTACTTTGGGCGATTTGGGCTGTGGCTGGATTGGCACCGTCCATGCGAAGAAAGGAGATGAGCTCCCCTTCAGTGCCTGTTATGGCTACAGCGATGCTTTTATCGATTTCTTTAGCCAGCTCTACGGCTTTTGCAACGAGCTTGAGGGCTTCTTCCGCACTTACTTTCTGAATCGTATGCATTTACACTTAGTGGGTTTAAGTTATTTGTGTCTTTTACGTGGTAAGCCCTGAAAATAGGCATAATATTAAACTTTTGCCCGAGCCTTTGAGCCAAAGGTGTGTAGGGCGTGCCACCGGCCTGCCATTGAGCCGACCGGATTTTCATTATCAGCCTGAAGTGGCTATTATTGTCTGAAACCATATTTTCCACAAGTCATCAATAACAATGACACAGCAAAGAGTTAGATGGGGCATTATAAGCACCGCCAAAATTGGAATGACCAAGGTGATACCTGGCATCAAAAAAAGTGAGTTTTGCGACGTAGTGGCGATCAGCTCCAGAAACCAGTCTGCTGCTGATGAGGCGGCTAAGAAACTGGGCATACCGAGGGCTCATGGCTCCTACGAAGCGCTGCTGGCCGACCCTGAGGTAGACGCCATTTACAATCCATTGCCCAATCATTTGCATGTGGAATGGACGATCAAGGCCATAGAAGCTGGTAAGCATGTGCTGTGCGAAAAGCCGGTGGGTATGGGTGCCACAGAAGCCGAGCAACTATTGGCGGTAAGCAAAAAGCATCCTCAGCTCAGGGTAATGGAGGCCTTTATGTATCGATTCCATCCGCAGTGGGTGAAGGCAAAAGAGCTGGTGAAGTCGGGCGCCATTGGGGAAGCCAAAGTGGTGCAGTCTTTCTTTTCTTATTACAATGTTGACCCCAACAATGTCCGTAACCAGGCCGATATTGGCGGCGGCGGATTGATGGACATTGGCTGCTATTGCATTTCGTTTCCCAGGTTCCTTTTTAGTGAAGAACCAACACGGGCTGTGGGCCTGTTGGATTTTGATCCGGTGATGAAAACGGACAGAATAGCTTCGGGGCTGCTCGATTTTTCAGGTGGAAAATCAGCCACCTTCACGTGCTCTACGCAACTCATGCCGTATCAGCGCTGTATAGTGTTTGGCACTGAGGGTTATGTGGAAATAGAAATACCAGCCAATGCACCGCCCGACACTCCCTGTCGCATCTGGCTGGTGACGAAGGAAAAAAAGGAAGAAATCATGCTCCCTGTTGCTGACCAGTATACCTGTCAGGCTGATGTTTTTGCGAAGGCCATACTCGACAACAAACCAGTACCGACACCCCTGGAAGATGCCGTTAACAACATGAAGGTGATTGATGCTATTTTCGAAAGTGGTAAAAGCAAAAGTTGGGTGACGAATTGATCACCCACTTTTCGGCTAAGCCTTCACTAACATTTTACCAGTATTGTGTCCTTTAAACAAGCCCAATAGTGCTGTTGGTAGCTGATCGAATCCATCAATAATAGTTTCAGTCGTTTTTAGTTTGCCCTCTTTCACCCAATGAGCCAGGTGTTTGAAACCTTCCGGGTATTTGTCTTGAAAATTGAAAACGATAAAGCCCTGCATAAGCACGCTTCTCGTAAGCAGCATAGGCTGTAAGCGAGGCCCGGTAGCCATTTCAGTATTGTTGTACAACGAGATCTGTCCACACAGCGGTATGCGAGCATGAAAGTTAATATTGCTGATCACAGCATCTGAAATAGGGCCTCCTACGTTGTCAAAATAAATATCAACTCCATTGGGACATGCCTCTTTTATGGCCAATCGCATGTTGGGCGTGGTTTTGTAGTTGATCGCTTCGTCAAAGGCAAATTCTTTTTTGATCAGCGCCACCTTTTCGTCTGTGCCGGCGATACCCACTACTCTACAGCCATGGATTTTGGCCATTTGCCCTACCAACACTCCGACGGCGCCCGCAGCACCCGACACCACCACCGTTTCTCCCGCCTTCGGCTTCCCAATATGCATAAGACCGAAATAGGCAGTAAGCCCCGGCATTCCCAAAATACCGAGGTAGTAGCTGGCGGGTGCAATCGTCGTGTCAACTTTCCTTAATTCCTTCTCATTGGCAACGATCTGCTGTGCCCACGAAAGCATGCCGAGCACCACATCACCTTCTTTGAAAAGGTCAGACTTGCTTGAAAGTACCTTGGCTACCACGCCTCCGTAAATCGGCTTGCCTACCTCAAAGGGTGGGGCATACGACCTGGCATCACTCATGCGGCCACGCATGTATGGGTCGACCGAGTAGTACAATCCCTGTAGAAGTACCTGGCCTGCCTGAAGTGCGGGCACCTCTGTGGTTTCAAACCTGAAAGTGTCTTTGGTGGGGGTGCCAACGGGTCTGGCGGCCAGAACGATTTGTTGTGTAGTCATGCTTGAGTGTTTGAAGGTAAAGGTATAAGAAATGCGGTGATTCGATGAATGCTCACCCACCTACTGAAACTTCAGTTCTTGAGCAGTCTGGCGGGATTATGCTTTGTGGTGATCGTATTCACCAAAAAGCATAACTATTGGTGAACATGATCACCAAAAGTCATGTTTTGTACCCGAAACACACCCAAAGATTAACCTTCACTGAAAACGGCAGGATATTGTAGTCGCTTAAATCTTTTCAATCTTCTCCCTTGTAAGTTCACCGGGATTGTTTCCTGTGTTAACGGTTGCAGCAGGCTCAAACAGCATCACGGAAACTTCTTGTTCAGCCACTGGTCGGTGCTCCACACCTCTGGGTACAATGAGGAACTCATTTTCTTGAATGATCACAGTTTTGTCTCTGAACTCCATATGCAACTCGCCTTTGATCACGTAAAACATTTCGTCTTCGTTATCGTGCTTGTGCCACACAAACTCACCGAGGAGCTTGGCCAGTTTCACATGCTGGCCATTGAGCTCGCCCACAATGCGTGGGTGCCAGTGGTCAGAGAACAGGGAGAGTTTTTCGTTGATGTTGATTAGGTCAGCTTTCATTGGAAAAGTTGGAGGCAGGTTTTTTTGACAAATTTACCACTCTAGCTTCAACAGAGAAATGCCTTGCCTTGGAAGCTTCATACTGATGGTAAGTTTTTTGTTTTTCACATCCATCCATTCAGGTGAGCCATATAGTTTAAGCTGTCCTGCTTCTTCGAGAGTTGCCATTTGTTCGCTTGTAGGGTTTTGCGGACTTCCCATTTCTTTCCACACAGTGTAAGAGTTGCTGTGCTCCTGATCAATTCGGTAGTGGGTGAGCAAGATTCTTCCATCTGTTGGAAAACCCCCGATATTTATTTTAACGGGAGAGTCTTCCACGGCCAGGTCATTGGTGTCGTGATAGTTCCAAATCATTACTGTAGCTGCTTTTTGCGACTTTGAAGCCAATGCATTGACGTCAGGTGCCGGGCCTCGCACACTTTCATCCCGGACTTTGACGTAGTCGTAGCTTAAGTTGTCCTGACTTACTTCCACTCTTTGGTCCTCCATCATGCCAAACATGCGGAAGGTATTGAGCACTGGCTTATCGACGCCATTAGTAGCCATGTCTCTGAAACCGGCAAACCAGGGCTGTTCTTCGAATTCGAAACCCCAGGTAATGGCCCCAAGGAGGTTGACGCCGTGGTGTTTGGCGAGGTCGTATTTTCTGGCAAAGGCGGCAGCTGTATAGGCCGCATACATGGTGCCGTTGCGGTAAGCATTGTGTGGGTAATCGGCTTCTGAGCACGCCGCACACCCTTCTGGATCTGACTCGCCAATCAGAATAGGTAAGTGTTTGAGGGTCGGGTAGGAGGCTACGACTTCAAACCCTTTGTCGATATCACGCAGCTGAGTACCTATGTTCATTTGCACCATGCCGTCCACCACTTTCGGACTGCCTTTTGCATGGAACGAAATAAAGTCCAGCGGAGAGCCGGTTTTGCCAGTCACATAGTTTTTGCCGGACACTACATGATCAAGAAATGTCCGGAGAAACTCTTCAGCTTTATCCCAACCCGGGCCTGTGGTTTCCGGGCCACCTACTTTGGCTGTTGGCAGTGCTCGTTTTACGGCATCGGCACTGTAGTCATACAGCTTAATGTACTCCTCGGTCGTTCCCTGCCAGTAGCCAATATTGGGCTCGTTCCACAGTTCCCAGTACCAGCTTTCCACTTCTTCTTTTCCATACCGATCCACGCAGTGAGTTACCCACTGGTAAACCAGCTCAGCCCACTTTTTATAGTCTTTAGGCGGATAAGCCCAGCCTGTGTAAATGTCGTTGTACGCTGCGCCGGGCTTCCAGTAATGCCGATAAGGCTCAGGTTTGCTCGAAAGCGCCTGAGGCATGAACCCGATTTGTGCAAATGGCTTCATGCCCCGCTCGATATAGGTGTCGAATATCCTGTCGACGATTGTCCAGTCGTAAATGGGCCGACCTTTTTTATCTTCAGTATAGGCATTGGTGGAGCCCCATTTCAGTCCATAAGTGCCTTCTCCTGTTACCAGCAGGCTATGTGCTCTCACATAAACGGGTACTTTGCTTAGCTTCGCAATTTCCGAAAGCAGCTTTTGCCCATCTTTCATATACGTGTAATTGGGCTCGTCGTAGCCCCACCAGGCCCAGATGGGATCAAGCTCACCCATTTCTTTCGTTAGGTCGATCTGGATGGTTACAGGTTCAACGGCGTATTGGGCGGAGGAATGATAGGTGGAAATAGAAAAGAGTAGGAAGCATACTGGCTTCCACAAAACCAATGATTTTGATATGGCCATTAGAAGAGGTGTTGAATGTAGTAATCAGCCTAATGTAAACAAAAATACTGGCTTGCTGTAGCTACAACTGCACAAAGCTAAGGTTGACCGAATTTTGGATCAGAAAAGAAGGAAATAAAAAGCCAGGCTGATTGCGGCCACAGTTGCCACCAGCAGCATTCTTTTTTTAGTAGTACGTCGCTTGTTGTCAACCGCCAGTTGTGCTCTCAGGGATGCGAGGTATTGGGTGCTTGCCTTTCTATAAACAGGAGCCTTTCTGGAAATGATGGAATCGGTGATGTAAGCTGTGTCGAAGTTTTTGTAAGGCCCGGCACCTTTTCCTTTCAGGAGTGATCTATTGTTCCTGAGGGTTTTAATCGCATCGATGGCAAAACCTGCGCCGTGCATGGAGAAGGAGGTTGTTTCTCCTTTTAACGGCGCAAGATTGGTTCAGGTTGCCGGCTTGGTATGAAGGAAAAAATAGCTTTTGTTGCCATCTAATTTCCTCCTGGAAACCATTCCTGATCAAAAGCGCTTCTTAGCTCCTTTAATTTTTCATCATACTCGGGGTTGGCCGTAAAATGTGTCATTTCGTGGGGATCGTTGTTAAGGTCGATCAGGTTTTCCTCTATACCGACCACGTCGTACCGCAGGTATTTGAGGCCATCTGCCGACACCACCATCTTACCTACCTGGCTCTCAACGCCAAGATGCTCCCGCCAGCCCACTTTCTTTCCTTCGAACAAAGGCCGCAAGCTCCTACCCCGGGGATCCGATTTTCCGTCGATGCCAGCGTAGTCGCACAGGGTTGGCAGCAGGTCCAGTCCGTTGGATATCAGGTGGGTGCTGTCGACCCTTGCCGCCGGAATCTGGCCTTTCCACATGGCCAGAAAGGGGACGTTCGCTGCCTCCTCATATAGAAGACTTTTGTGCTCCAGCCGGTGTGATGCATCCATTTCGCCGTGGTCGCTGGAAAGCAAAACCAAGGTGTTTTCTTCCTGTCCGCTGGCTTTCAGCGCATCCAAAATTGTTTGAATCTGCCTGTCAACCACCTCTGTAAGGCGGTGGTAGGCCCAGCGGTGCATGCGCCATTGCCTTTCGGCGTAGTGCTCACGGGCCTGCTTCTGAAAATTTCTTTGATCAACCCGCCAGCTAATGGCGGCCGGTTCATCTTCCTGAGGTTCAAAGTTAGGTGGTAGTGGAGGGCAATACTTGCTGAAAAACTCTTCTTCACTTACACCCTCAGGCAGCTTTAGCGCCTCGTCGAGTGTGGCTAATTCTGTTTCGCCAATTTCGAGCAGCCGCTTTTCCTGCTGTGTTTCCGCAAAATCCCGAATGGCCATGTAGCAAATGTCGTGTGGATTGATCAGCGACACCACCAAAAAGTAGGGCTTTTCATGGGGTGTGGAAATGTACTTTGCTGCCTCCAGGGCCAGCTCGTCTCGCTCATCGTTTGTGATGTCGGTGAAGCCAAGCACTTCCGGCGTGAGTGACTTTGGTAGGTGTTCTTTTCCGCCAAACACCAGGTCGTATCCGGCCGCTTTCAGGTAAGCTGCTATGGTGGTGCTTTGCACGTTTACCGACACGTCAGGAATCCTCATGGCTCCAACATTTTCCCGCACCGGCTGACCATTAGCGTCATTGAAGTAGCCCGGAAATCTGCCAGTCATCATGCTTACTCTGGAAGGTGTGCAAACAGGGTTGGTCACATAGGCCCGAGTAAACCTAATGCCATTGGCGGCTATGTAGTCCATGGCTGGCGTCTTCAGCCACTGGTTGCCGACGCAGCTCATCATGCTGGCATTTTGCTGGTCGGTATAGATATAGATGATGTTCGGTTTTTGACTAACCTTTTCGGATTCGTTACCGCACCCGTAAACGGCGGTTGCCAGTAACACGATGGCGAGTTTTCTTATTTTATCCATTGTGTCAAACTGTATGCGAGTGTTAAATTTTTTGTAAGAACCGCTTTGACGAAGATGCCGACTGCAAGAACAGTGACCTGGTTTTTTAACGTACTTTTCACTGTTTTTCGAGTGTTATTACTGACAATCCAATATAATCAATTGCACAAGGTAACCGGGTAGTTTTTCAAATTTTGTGCAAGCTTGCCGGTTAACTCTTTACAAATTCTCACTATTGGGCGCTGTTTTTTGCACGATTAGCAACCTCCTACAAGGCTTTTTTTAAATCTTCAGCAAAACTTCAGAATTACTCCCGAAATACTTCAGAATCAGTAGATGAATTTTGTTCAGTCAAAAGTGACAACTGAAATAATCAAGTTTTTTGGAGAATCAAGAACGCAAAATTATTATGAATAAAACGCTCATGTTCGTGGGTTTGTGTGCCCTGTTGTGCTACACAAGCTGTGAATCGCACAAGGAAAAAGAGGAGGAAGAAACTAAATTTTTAGTGACTAGTCCGTTGAGGATGGACACAACCGTTACAAAAGATTACGTGTGTCAAATTCGGTCCGTACAGCACATTGAACTTCGGGCACTTGAAAAAGGCTATTTGCAAAAAATATACGTGGACGAAGGGCAGCGTGTAAAAAAAGGGCAGCTAATGTTCCAGATAATGCCCAAACTATATGAAGCGGAGCTCCAAAAGGCACAAGCAGAGGCCAGTTTTGTTGAAATTGAGTACCAGAACACAAAACGACTGGCAGAAAGTAATGTGGTAGCACCAAATGAGCTGGCCTTGGCCAAAGCCAAATATGATAAAGCAATGGCTGAGGTATCGCTGGCTGAAGTTCACCTGGGATTCACCCAAATCAGGGCACCTTTCGATGGGCTTATGGATCGTTTTCACGTAAGGCAGGGTAGCCTTGTCGACGAGGGAGACCTGCTGACAAACCTTTCGGACAATAGCAAAATGTGGGTCTACTTTAATGTTCCGGAAGCAGAGTATCTGGAATACGAATCCAGTGTGAAATCTGAAGACAAGATGGAGGTTGGTCTCTTGATGGCTAACAACAGGCTGTTCAACCACAGAGGCGTTGTGGAAACCATTGAGGCGGACTTTAACAACGAAACCGGCAATATTGCTTTCAGAGCAACCTTTCCGAACCCCAATGGATTACTCAGGCATGGCGAGACGGGCAATATACAAGTGACGGTAGACCTTAAGGGCGCCCTGCTTATCCCTCAGAAGTCGACTTTCGAAATCCTCGACAAAAGATATGTTTATGTGATCGACGAGGAGAATAAGATCAGGTCAAGGGCAATAACCATTTCAGCCGAAATGCCGCACATTTATGCCGTTCAGAGCGGGTTGGAAGTAAACGATAAAATCCTTCTGGAAGGGCTGAGGCTGGTCAGAGAAAATCAGGAAATAAGTTTTGAATTCAAGGATCCGGCAGAAGTACTGTCGCATTTAACGCTCTATGCGGAATAATCAGGCATCCTTAAAATCCAGAAGAAATGTTTAGTAAAATAATTCATAGGCCCGTTTTTGCCATTGTAATTTCGGTCATTATCGTTTTTGTGGGTTCGCTGGCTATTAAGCAGCTGCCTATCTCGCAATTTCCCCAAATTGCCCCAACAACCGTAAGTATTTTCATTGCTTACCCAGGTTCCAGTGCCGATGTGCTGGTTAAGTCGACGCTTATTACCCTTGAAAACTCTATCAACGGTGTTCAGGGTATGAGGTACATGACCACCGATGCCACCAGTGCTGGCGAAGCTACAGTCACTATCATCTTTGAACCAGGCACGGATCCCAACCAGGCGGTTATCCGGGTGAAGACCAGGGTGGATCAGGTGATGCCTCTTTTGCCCGCACTTGTGCAACGTGAAGGGGTTATCATCACACCCATCCAGCCCAGTATGTTGATGTATGTGAACCTCTACAGTACTGAGGAAGGGTTGGATGAAAAATTCCTGTACAACTACGCCAACGTTAAAATGATTCCTGAAATAAACAGGATCAATGGTGTGGCCAGAACGCAGATATTGGGTAGCCGCACCTACGCTATGCGGGTGTGGCTCAACCCTGACCGCATGAGGGCCTACAATATCTCTATTGAGGAAGTAATGGAGGCTCTTGCCGAACAAAGCATTATTGGTCGTCCGGGTAGAATAGGCCAAAGTTCAGGTATCGCTGCGCAGTCGTTAGAATACGTACTCACATATAAAGGCCGGTACAACAAGCCGGAAGAATACGAGCAAATCATTGTTCGGGCGAATGCTGAAGGTGAAAGCATACACCTGAAGGACATTGCCACAATTGAGCTGGGTAGCGAGTTTTTTGACATTTATTCTAACCTGGATGGGCATCCTTCTGCGGCTATTGTATTGAAGCAGAACTACGGCAGCAACGCCAGTGAAGTTATTGCTGAGGTGAAGGCGAAGCTTGAAGAAATGAGAGTCAGTTTCCCTCCGGGAGTGGACTACAAAATCAGTTATGACGTATCCAAGTTTCTGGACGCCTCCATTGAGCAGGTGACCCACACTTTGCGTGATGCCTTTATCCTGGTGGCCCTGGTAGTGTTTGTATTCCTTGGCGACTGGCGCTCCACGCTCATACCGATTCTGGCTGTTCCTGTATCCCTCATCGGTGCATTTTTTGTCATCCAGTTTTTTGGGCTTTCTATCAACCTGGTGACACTGTTTGCTCTTGTGCTGGCCATTGGTATAGTGGTGGACGATGCCATTGTGGTGGTGGAAGCTGTCCACGCCAAAATGGAAGAGGAGCACCTTTCTCCTTACAATGCCGTGAAAAAGGTAATGGGGGAGATCAGTGGAGCGATTATCGCCATCACCATGGTAATGGTGTCGGTGTTTCTGCCAATTTCGTTTATGACCGGCCCGGTGGGCACCTTCTACCGGCAATTCTCTATTACGATGGCCAGCTCGATTGTGATTTCGGCGGTGATAGCACTTACACTTACACCGGTATTGTGCGCCATGCTGCTGAAGAACACACACGGGCAACCCAGAAAGAGAACACTGATGAACCGGGCACTCGATAGTTTCAACAGTGGCTTCGAAAAAGTAACTGGAAAATACACGGGCTTGCTAAGGCTGATAGTTAACAGAAGAGCGCTTACTTTCATCATTTTGGGAGTATTCTGCGCAGGTATATTCTTTGAAAATGAAATTCTGCCAGCTGGATTTATCCCCAGCGAGGACCAGGGCACTATTTACGCTATCATCCAAACACCTCCGGGTGCCACCCTCGAAAGAACCAATCAGGTGTCTCAGCAGCTTCAGAAAATTTGCGAGGAAATTGATGGTGTGGAATCCGTTTCTTCGCTGGCTGGCTACGAGATCATGACAGAAGGTCGGGGCTCCAACGCAGGTACTTGTTTGATCAACCTCAAGCCCTGGTCGGAGCGGAAGCATTCGGTGAAAGAGATCATGGAAGAGCTGGAGGAGGAGTCGAAAGGCCTGGGGGCTATTGTCGAATTCTTCGAGCCGCCTGCTATCCCCGGGTTCGGGTCTTCCGGAGGTTTTTCCATGCGTTTGCTGGATAAAACTACGGACACCGACTACCAGGAGTTTGATAAAATAAACAAGGAGTTCATGGACAACATGAGCAAGCGCCCGGAGCTTACTGGTTTGTTTACCTTCTTCGCTGCTAACTATCCTCAGTACGAGCTGTTGATAGATAACGAACTGGCCATGCAAAAGGGCGTTTCGATCGGCAAGGCAATGGAAAACCTGAACATACTTATAGGGAGTACCTACGAGCAAGGCTTTATCAGGTTCGATAGGTTTTTCAAGGTGTATGTTCAATCTGCACCGGAGTTTAGAAGACTTCCCTCCGATGTTTTGAACTTGTTCGTGAAGAATGACCGGGAGGAAATGGTACCCTACTCATCGTTCATGACACTTGAGAAGAAGCAGGGGCCTAACGAGATTACCCGCTACAACATGTACAACTCGGCTGCCATCAGGGGACTACCTGCACCGGGATATACGACCGCCGATGCTATTCAGGCCATTACTGAAGTGGCGGCCCAAACGTTGCCGAAAGGGTATGACATCGCCTGGGAAGGTCTTTCTTATGATGAATCAAAAAGAGGGAATGAAGCACTTTATGTCTTCATCATTGTGGTACTGTTCGTCTACTTTGTGCTGGCAGCTCAGTACGAAAGCTTCCTTTTGCCTCTGGCGGTAATATTCTCCTTGCCAGTTGGGGTGTTTGGCTCGTTCCTGTTCCTTAAGGTAATGGGATTAGACAACGATATTTATGCACAGATTGGTCTCATTATGCTGGTGGGCTTGCTGGGTAAAAATGCAGTGTTGATTGTGGAATTTGCAGTTCAGAAACGGCGACACGGAGCAACAATTTTTGAAGCAGCCATTGAAGGTGCCAGGGTACGTTTCCGGCCTATCCTGATGACATCATTTGCCTTCATTGCCGGTTTGATTCCTCTGGTGATTGCCACAGGTGCGGGCGCCATAGGTAACCGAACCATCGGCTCATCGGCCCTCGGAGGTATGCTCTTTGGAACCATATTCGGTGTGATCATCATTCCGGGACTGTACTACATTTTTGGAAAACTAGCGGACGGCCGTCAGCTGATCAGGGATGAATACGATAGGCCTCTGAGTGAGGAGCCCCAACACACACATTCGAAAGAAATAAATTGATTATCATGTTGAAACGAATCATATATAGATGGGTTGGAGTGGCCTGCCTTTCCTTAGCGGTTTGGGCCTGTAAAACGCCCGACTTAGTACAAAAAACAGAGAGCAAGGCAGTGCCTGTGAGCTACAGCAGCTCGCAGGACACCACCAACACTGGCAAGGTTCGGTGGCAGGACTATTTTACTGATCCGTACCTGATCTCCCTGATTGACACAGCTTTGCAAAACAACCAGGAGTTGAACATTGTGTTGCAGGAAATTCAAATTGCCAGAAACGAAGTGCAAGCCAGAAAAGGAGAGTATTTACCTTTCGTAGGCTATGGTGCGGGTGCCGGTGTTGACAAGCCTGGCCGTTACACAAGCAAGGGCTCCAGCGAGGCTACCACGGAAATTAAGCCAGGCAAGGAAACGCCAGATCCGCTGCCCGATTTCATGGCGGGGCTGTATGCTTCATGGGAAGTGGACATTTGGCACAAGCTGCGCAATGCAAAGAAGTCAGCTTTCAACAGATACCTGGGAACCGTGGAGGGCAAGAACTTTCTGGTAACCAACCTGATTGCCGAAATTGCCAACTCCTACTACGAACTGCTGGCGCTGGATAATCAGCTGAGAATAGTGCAGCAGAACATTGAAATACAAAGCAATGCGCTCGAAATCGTGAGGCTACAGAAGCAGTCGGCCCGGGTAACTGAGCTGGCCGTTCGCAGGTTTGAGGCACAGGTACTCAACACCAGAAGCCTTCAGTTCGGTATTCAGCAGCAGATCATTGAAACTGAAAACAGGATCAACTTTTTGGTTGGCCGGTTTCCGCAACCCATTCAGCGCAACTCACAAAGTTTTATTGAACTGGTGCCCAATGTACTGAATGCCGGTGTTCCCGCCCAACTGCTTGAAAATCGTCCTGACGTAAGGCAAGCCGAGTTAGACCTGGTAGCAGCCAAACTGGATGTGCAGGTGGCCAAAGCCAGGTTCTATCCTTCGCTGGGCCTTTCTGCAGGCTTGGGCTTTCAGGCGTTTAACCCGATTGACCTGGTAAAAATGCCTGAGTCGCTGATATATGGACTGGCGGCTGATTTGGCAGGGCCGCTGATCAACAAAAATGCGATCAAGGCAGCTTATTCAAGCGCTAATGCCATGCAGATACAGGCGGTGTATAATTACGAGCGAACCATATTGACCGCTTACATTGAAGTGGCTAATCAGCTGTCCAATATCGGCAATCTGGCAAACACTTTCGAACTGAAATCACTTCAGGTCGAAGCCCTAACCGAGTCGGTCGACATTTCAAGCAATCTGTTTCGCTCAGCCCGGGCCGATTACATGGAGGTGCTGCTGACTCAACGAGATGCGCTGGAATCAAGGTTTGAGCTGATTGATACCAAAATGGCGCAAATGCACGCTGTGGTAAATGTGTATCAGGCGCTGGGTGGTGGATGGAGATAAGCACCATCGCCAAATGTAAGAAATGGAGCTGTTTGGGTTAGGAAGAAAGGTTGATCGATTGAAGTAACAGTAGTAGAACAACTCCACAAAAGGCCTCCGAAGTCGAAAGATTTCGGGGGCTTTTTTTGTTTTGGCGGTCTGGATTAAAAGCAGAGTGGCACCCGGCCATGAAGTGGATTTCTTTACTCAGACTTCATTGCTTTCGTAAGATTTTAACAATCCTGCTATAAACCACCTCTGATAAATTCCAGTTGTAGCAATCAAAATTGGTTGTATTCGTGAATTGAATAACAACTGTGTCAATGTCCTTGTGGTATTTGGCGATGCTCTGATAGCCGACAAGTAGCCCCGTATGTTCATACTCGTAGACGGAGGAATAGATTTCCTGTTCCCCTTCATTGAACACCGAGCCATCGTTCAATGCTCTTATGAATGTGCCAACATCCTCTGCTGTAGCTATCATTAAGCCCGTATCTTCATATTTAAAGTCTTCATCAATACCTACATAATAGCCACTCATCACATCGGCTATATCCACTTCACTGAGCGAGCCAAAAGTGTTTTTCAGCCCAAGTGGTATCAAAATCTCCTCCTTTATATACTGCTGATGGCTATAACCCACCACTTTGTCAATGAGGTCAGAAATCAACATGTAATTGGTATTTGAATAGCCATAGTCTTCACCCGGTTCAAAGTCAGCTGGTAAATCCAATGCGTACTCAAGTGTTTCCTGTTTGTTTTTTGGAGGGTTTTTCCAATAATCGGGGTGGTCAACAAAATTGGGAATACCACTCCGATGCTGTAGCATGAGCCTCAGGGTTATTTTGTCTGAATTTTCAATTCTTCCGGCAAGCGCTGGAAAGTACTCAGCAAGTGTTTTATCCAGAGACAAACGTCCGTCTTTGACTAATTTCGTGGTAGCCACAGCCACATATAGCTTGGTAATGCTGGCAATCTTGAACAAGGCGTGCGGGTTGGCAGGTATTTTGGCTTTTCGATCATGCCAGCCTGCAGCGTAAAAGCCAGGTTCCTTACCAGCCTGATCTACATAAACAATGATTCCGTCAAATCCATGATCAAGCGCTTCGTCTACTTGTGCCTGAACTGTATCAGGCAGGGGTAGTATCCAGGCCCATACGATAGGCCACGGCACAAAGTACAGTGAGCCTATGCTTGCCAGAATAAATACTATTCTGAGTACTCGTTTTATATTGTTCATATTTGACACTGTAAGAGTTTGTTTACTTTTCTACTATTAAATTCTCAGCATACCTTAGTGCTGAAGCCAGCAGATTGCTTCGATTCCTTGCTTTTTGCTTAAACTCATCAAGCATGTCTTGCTTGATCATCCGTCCCCGTACCATCACCATTTGGGGGTTCCTAAGCACTTCCAGGCGATCCAGAGGATTGTCTTTTGTCAGAATGAAATTGGCTAGCTTTCCAATTTCAATACTTCCCTGGTTACTTAAGAAATCATGGGTTTCTGAGGGATTAATTGTGGCCGTTTGAAGCGCCTGATAGTTACTCATGCCCGCTTGTGTGTAGAAATTCAGTTCCTCGTGCAGGGAATAACCCGGCGGTGTTACACCAATGCCAGCATCCGTGCCGGCAACGATCTTCACCTGTCGTTCATGCAATTTCTTGATAGCAAGCAAATGGAAATCGTGTTGGTCTTTGATCCTGCTCACTATGGTTGAATCACTGCTCTTTGTGCCTGCCCAGCGATCAAACTGTGCCTGGCTGTCTACGGCACGAATGAGTGGGTTCATGTTTTTCAGTGCTTCGGACTGTAGGATATTCTCCTCCGTCAGCAGTCTGTAAATATTATGATAGACCACCAGTGTGGGGCAGAGTTTGGTATTTGGGTGGGCGGCAAACAAATCGACAACAGTGTCCAGTTGAGTAGTGTCCAAACGGTAGTTCAGCGGTAGCTGCACAATGTCTTCTGCATGCTCTATCGTCACAATTTCTGGTTTGAAATGGTAGCTGTAGGGTACCTTTGGCGTTGGATGAGCAACAATGTCGAATTTTAATTCCCCAGACTTTTCTATCACCGCATCGAACAGTTCACCTGTCAGGCCATAATAGGTCTTGATGAAATCATACCCTCGTTCTTTGTATTCGGCAACCTTTGAATAGGCCTCTTCGGCAGTGAACAACTGAAGATTATCATCGCCCATATACTCGGGGCCCGTGAGTTTGGGGCCGGAAGTGAAAAACAAAGGCCCAATGACCTCTTCGTTACTTATGGCTTTTTTCATACGCAGGTGCATCGGTTGCCCCCACAGATTTCTTACAGTAGTGACACCATTTGCCAAATAAAGACCAAGCTCATACTCGTCCCACACATGAACATGCATGTCGACCAGACCCGGCGTAAGGTACCCTCCTCCGGCATCAAACACTTTTGCTGTTGAGTCGGTTATTGCATCTGCTATCCTGGCAATCACTCCATCCTGAATAAGCACCATTTGATTCAGAAGCACTGTGTCGGCGGTCATTGGCACAATATTGACGTTTGAGATCAGGTAAGTGTTGGATTCAAGTGCTGGATTGCCTGTGACTTCCAGGTAGGCGGTCCCCCTTTTATCAATAATCAAAGCTCCGGCTGCGACCAAAACCATCATCAAAATCAGAACGCCAACGGCCAGAGCAGTTATTTTCAAAATTTTCATGCTATCTACGTTTCAGTTTGTCAAAAAACATTTATCTCCTTTAAAACCAGTTAAAATACAAATCTCATCCCGGCCATGCTCTTAAAAGCGGTTTTTTTCGCCATTTTAACCGGTGTAGTCGATTGCGTACGTTTTTTGGATACTAATTCCCTATCCTGATAATTTTACCATTGGATTTTCGCAGGTCGCTTCTCTCAATCAGTGCGATGATGTCTCCACCAGGAAGTTGTTTGACTGTCCTGACTCTTCCTTTTATCGACAAGCCAAAAGTTTCGCCCGTTTTGTGGTTGTATTTCATCAGCCTTCTAAAGGCCAGCGAACCAAAAATAAAATAATCGTTCCAGTCCGAAATATTGCTTTCGCTCACCTTTAACAAACAGGCAGGGGCAACGGCCTGG
>TARA_R110002012_G_scaffold173968_1_pt1 | contig 22720 bp, 23 predicted proteins | sample TARA_R110002012 | Tara Oceans TARA_R110002012 (sample SAMEA4396515) | marine metagenome | biome: Westerlies Biome; feature: [DCM] deep chlorophyll maximum layer (ENVO:01000326); material: water (ENVO:00002006), including particulate matter (ENVO:01000060) such as... | depth 40 m | reverse complement strand
AGCTTTGAAAATAATTTATCTAATTTGTTTTAAATGCGTTTGCCCTGTAACTCCATCTAGTCCCAGCACAGATCGCTGATGCGAGACTTTGGCTTATAGAAATGGGGTTGGGGTGAGGTGGAAACTCCGAAAAACGGTTGTTGCGAAGCTGTGGATAAATCGCTTCCTTAGACAAATCACTATCAGCTGTGGCAATCTGTCTGAACATGCAGCCTGATCTAACAGATTGCCATGTCACGAATATTCTCATCTCACAATTGGCATTTACAGTGTGACTCGCAATAACCGGGCAGGTGATGTTTACTGCTTCCGCATGTCAGGTGATTAACAAATTCAATACCCGTCTACATTCCCCTTCCACCTTCCATACTCCTCCCGCATACAGTGCCCGCAGGGCCGGAAGCCGAGCTGCTGGGCTTCTGTTGCATCCAAAAAGAATACCCTGTTTGCTGGTTTCATCCTTTTGCCTGACGGGCAGCTAAGCTGGCCGTAGATTTTCAGTTGGGCGTTGCCACCCAGCGTTACTTTGCCTTGCCTGATGAGAGCAGAAAGCTGACGGCTCCGGGCGAAGTGGGTGCTCCCCAGGTCTGTATGCCGGATCATTTGGCGTCGTGCAAAGGAATGCCCAGCGTCATCCGGTGGCCGGAGTGCACCGTGCTTACGCCGTGCCGCATCTGCACCCTGTAGTAGCCTTTGCTGCCCATCACGGGACGCTGGCTGGTAGCAAATATGATCAGGTCGCCCTGCTTTGGTGTGAGCGATACAGCCTTTGATTGCGCTCTTGGCCTTTGTTCCACCAAAATAAACTCACCCCCCTCATAGTCCCAGCCGGGCTGCTTGAGAAAAAAGACCGGCTGAAAAGGGAAGTTGACATCGCCATACAGGTCCTGGTGAAGGGTGTTGTACCCGCCATCGCCGTATGTCAGCAGCAGGGGAGTAGGTCGGCGCTGTCCTTTGTCATGGCAAAGCTGGAGGAAGTCAGCATGGGCCTCAGGGAATGTCAGATTGAGCCGCAACGCTTTGCTCCAGAGATTGGCCGCAGGCACCAGCATTTCGTAGAGCTGTTGCCGAAGTGACTGTAACTGGTCAGGCAAAGGATAGTTGAAATACTTGTACTCTCCCTCTCCAAACCTGTAGCGGGCCATATTGATGGTGGTTCTGAACAGGCCTGGTTCGGCGTACCAGGCCATTATTGCTTCACACTGCTCCTGAGTCAGCACACTTTCTAGGTGGACAAATCCCTGCGAAAGCAAGGTGTGTTGCAGACTGTCGGCAGTCACAGCTAAATTCATGACTTGCATATGAAAAGGGTAAAAGAGTTAGCACGTTTCTAAGATTCAAAATTACCCTGACCCTGTGCACGTGGCAATCCGATTCTTGCGCTCCTGGTTTTGGGGGATGTCAGCAGGTGATAAACAGCTCCCTTGCTTCGCAGAAATCAGGTTGCAATACATGGGTATTTGTGCTTTCTTCACATAAAAACACATCCTATGTCACTTCTCAAGCATCTTCGTATTGGCTTCACTTGCGTTGTCTTTTTAGTTGCCAGCGCCGCTTTGGCACAAAAAGTTGTCATTACGCCCGACAAGGCTGACGGTGTTTATAAAGTAGGTGAAACCGTTACCTGGAAACTTAACTGCGCCGAGGATTGTGACTCTGTTCGATACGTGCTGAAAAAAGGAGGCCTGACCGATATCCAGCATGATGATGTTTCCTTTGACAAGGGTACTCCTCAGGTGAGCTATACCTTTGATGCGCCCGGCACCATGCTGCTGGAAGTGAGCTGGGGAAAAGGCGGATGGGGAAACAGAAGTGTGGGAGGGGCTGTGGCCAATCCGGATCAAATTGCCCTGTCTGCCGAAAAGCCAAAAGACTTTGATAGTTTCTGGAACAAGCAGCTCAAGCAGCTTGAAAAAGTACCTGCAAATCCTGTGCTCGAAAAAGGAGAAAGCGGCGTAGACAATGTCGACTACTGGAAGATTTCCATGGACAACATCAATGGCAGCCACATTCAGGGGCAGCTGGCCAAACCATCTTCAGGAGAGAAGTTTCCAGCGTTGCTTATTGTGCAGTGGGCGGGTGTGTATCCGCTCGACAAAGGCTGGGCCGTGAACCGGGCGAAGGATGGATGGTTGACGCTGAATATAGAAGCCCATGACCTGCCCATCGACGAACCCAAGGATTTTTACAAACAACAATCCGATGGGCCATTGAAAAATTACCCCGCTATTGGCAACGAAAGCCGTGAAACGAGCTACTTTCTGCGCATGTATCTTTCCTGTTACCGGGCAGCGCAATACCTCACCGAGCGCCCCGACTGGAATGGCAAAACGCTGGTAGTGATGGGCGATAGCCAGGGTGGGCAGCAAACCCTGATGACGGCTGGTTTCCATCCCGCCATTACCGCCGCCATTGCGCTGGTGCCAGCTGGCTTCGATATGCTGGGCCCGGATGTAGGAAGAAAAGGAGGGTGGCCCCAGTGGTATGGCAGCACCGATGGCAAAGACCCTGCAAAAGTGCATGAAGCCAGCCGCTACTATGATGTGGCCAACTTCGTTACCAATATCAAATGCCCGGTGCTGGTAGGCATCGGTCTGCTCGATGAAACCTGTCCTCCGGAAGGGATTTTAGCAGGTGTCAATCAGCTCACCACACCCAAGCAGGTGATGATCCTGCCCACCTCTGGCCACCAGGATCGCAACGGTTCTCAGGAGCCTTTCCGAACCCAGCGTGACAAGGTTTGGCTGCCTGCGCTGCGTGACGGCAAAGGAGCGCCGGTGCAGTAAAGTCCACGCTGAAAAAGTTACTTTTCATGGAGGTTGTCTGGTCTGAGCGCCGGGATATAATCCCGGGGTACGTTTGCTAGCGTGAGGATGGAATGGAATACCGTGGTATTGGACCAGACTGTTTTTTTTATCGCCGACTCCTGAAATTACCGACTGGCGTTGCGCCATTTATTTGTCGATTATTCGTAAATCGCTCTCTTATTTTTTCGGGCTGCAGCCGCACCAATGAAAACACAGACCAAGGCGTATCTTGCACTGACATTTATCTGCATCGTATGGGGTACTACCTACCTGGCCATGCGGGTGGGTGTGTCTCAATTTCCAGCGTTTGCCTTTTCAGCCATCAGGCAGACGATTGCAGGTGGTGGACTGCTGCTGTTTGTCTGGTTGTCAGGCAAGGGTGGCACTATCAATATCGCCTATCTCAGAAAGCACGCCTTTATCGGGTTTATGATGATCACGCTTGGCAACGGCCTGGTGGGTTGGGCCGAAATGTTTATCCCGAGCGGATTGGCTGCGCTTATTTGCGCCATGATGCCCGTTTGCGTGGTGCTGATCAACCTGGCCAGCAAAGCCGAGGAAAAACCCAATGCACTTATTTATGCAGGTCTGCTGTTTGGGGTGGGAGGCTTGATGCTCGTATTTAGAGAACATGTTGCCGACCTGGTGAACCCCGACTATAGAATGGGCATTTTGCTCACGTTCGTCGCCATCATTGGCTGGTCGTACGGTAGTGTGAGTATCCGACGGTATGGTAAGCCCGAAAGTCCGCTCATGAACGCTGGTTTTCATTTGTTTTTTGGAGGCATTGGTATTTGGCTGTTCAGCTTTGCATTCGACGACTACACCCGGTTTTCAATGGTCGACTGGCAGGGAATGTCGGCGCTTTTGTATGTGACAGTGTTTGGCTCGCTTGGTGCTTTTGTCTGCTATCTCTATGTTTTGCAACATTTGCCCGTTGGGCTCGCTTCCATATATGCTTACGTCAATCCACTGGTGGCCGTATTGCTTGGCTGGTGGATATTGGATGAAAAGCTGAATGCCCTCATTGCTTTGGCGTTCGTGATAACAGTTGTTGGCATTTTTATGGTGAACAAAGGCTATAAGGTGAAGGCATACAAAGCGCTTTCAAAGCCAGCCGCTACCTGAGGGAGCAGATCAGGTTGTTACATCGGCGGGGCAAACGCATTTAAAACTATTTATCTTTGAAATGCTTCGTTTTGTCCTAATCCGCTTACTAACGGAAAAAGAAGAATTTCGAAGCTGTTACGCCAGTCAGGCTCTCACTTAAGGGCCGGGGTAATGCTATTAAGTCAAGAGCATTTTGCAATCATAAGGCCTAAGGGGGCCTGCTAATGGTAATCCATACGCCCTTTAGGGTAAGGGGTGAAATCGAAATTGGGAGACTGAACCTCTTAACTTAATAGCATTGAGGATTCCCGGCTAGGGGTTGAAAAACAGCTTTGAAAATAAATTGTCTAATTTGTTTCAAATGCGCTGGCCCCGGCCACTTCTTCTGGAAAAGAATCTCAGGTTGTTTAATTTGCTACTTTGAGACAAAGAGAACACACCGATATGGAAATAAGAAAAGCCAGGCTGAATGATCTTCAGCACCTTACTCCACTTTTTGATGGCTATCGCCAGTGGTATGGCCAGGAAGCAGCCCTTGAAGCAGCGGGGCAATTCCTGGAAGAACGACTACTGAATGGGGAAAGCGTCATTTTTATGGCTTATGTGGAAGGTATAGGCGCAGGGTTTACTCAACTTTATCCATTGTTTAGCTCAGTCACCATGGAGCGCCTTTGGTTGCTCAACGATTTGTATGTAGACAAGAAATTCCGACGCATGGGCATAGGCGAGGGACTGCTGAAAGCCGCTCAAGCGTTCGCCCAAGAAACGAGGGCCAAAGGACTTACGCTGGAAACGCAAGTGAGCAACCTGTCGGCACAGCGGCTGTACGATAGCACGGGGTTTAAGAAAGAAGAGGACTTTTATCATTATTTCTGGAAGGCTTAGTTTAGCCGCAATTAATTAAATATCACTCACGATGAGTTACTTAACTTCTGTAAAAAAGGAATTCCTGCGTTACAAAAGCCTGGGCGACAAGGCGATGGCCCAGGTGGCAGACGGAGCGCTGCACTGGCAGCACAACGAAGAAAGCAATAGCATTGCCACAACGGTGAAGCACATTTGGGGCAATATGATTTCCCGCTGGACGAATTTCTTAACCGAAGACGGCGAGAAGGAATGGCGGCAGCGAGACCAGGAGTTTGAGGAAGACAAAGCCACCAGGGCCGAAGTACTTGCCAGATGGGAGGAAGGCTGGGCTTGTCTTTTCGCAGCACTGGATGCATTGAAGGAGGAGGATCTCAGTCGTACTGTCTACATTCGGGCAGAGGCGCACACGGTGATGGAGGCCATCAACAGACAGCTGGCGCACTATCCTTACCATGTCGGGCAAATCGTTTACCTGGCCAGGATGCAGGCTGGAGACAAATGGACAAGCTTATCCATTGCCCGAAATAAGTCGGATGAATTCAATAGAGAGAAATTCGGGAGAAAATAAAGACGTAAAATTCTATCTTTCAGCGAATTCCCTGTGACGCAGCGGTCATAATTCGTATCTGGAAATTTTTACTTTTCCCTTGTCGGCGCTATTTTAGAATAATGGAACGCCAAAGGTTTCTTTCGCTTTCGATCTGCATCATCCTTGGCAGCTACGGAGTTTTTGCCCAGCAAACGGGTGTGGTCGACTACCCAACGCTCGGCATCAGGTTCTCCATTCCCGACGGATGGAAGGGAGCGGAATCGGGAGAGGTGTTTCTGATGGGTTCAGATACCAAGCCGGGTCTCTTGATACTGATGACCCATCAGGAGTCGCAAATCCAAAACCTTAAAGCACAAGCAGAAGCAGGTCTGGTAGATGAGGGCATTAACCTGCAGAAGTCAGGAGATTTTGAAAAAGTGGGATCGGAAGGGATAGGTGCGGAGTTTTCCGGCAATATCCAGGGAACAAAGGCCAAAGCCTATATTGCGGCAGTTGTCAATCCGTTTGGGACGGGCGTGACAGTGGTAGCTGCTACTGATGTGCCCAACTATTCTTCTCTTTACAAACAACTGGCAAAGGAAATTGCCGGAAGTCTGCAGTTTTCTCAGCCCAAAGAGCCTCCGGTCACTGAAGAGTGGCGACAAACGCTGCAGGGAGCCAAGCTTACCTACCTCAATTCGTATTCCAGCTCAGGCTATGATTCCTATGGCGGCTACAGCGACCATGAGGAGATTTTATTGTGCGGCAACCGCTTTACGTTTTATAAAAGCAGCAGCATGTCCATCGACACTGGCGGGGCCTATGCCAGCAGTGCAGGCAATAGCAACAATGCAGGAAACTGGACAGTGGCCACAAGTGGGGCTGGCGTGCCACTGCTCCGTCTTCAGTACGACAATGGAACGATATCGGACTACGAGCTGGAGTACAAGGAGACGAAGACCTACCTGAATGGCTATCGGTACTTTCGCACCTATGACCACGGGGAGTGCAGGTAGGGTGCACCGTCGCAACACACAGACCTTCTGTCATTCGCTATCAACCTTTCGAATATTTGACCGGCAAAAATTCTTCAAAGAGATAATATCTGGGTAGATTAGTTCACTTGATTTATGGTTTTTCAAAAATGCTGTTGCTGTTCCCGAATGAGTTAGGGCTTTTCCGGGAGCAGGCAACTTGCTCGCCTGAGTAGCACTGATGTGCGGTTTTTGAAATTGTATGGTTTATTATATTTCCCTTTAAGATACCTACTTATGAACAGACGAAGCACCCTCAAGGGTCTGCTTGCCGCTGGCGGTGCCATTGCGGGCCTTTCCCTGGTGGAATGGAAATGGCATATTGTGGAAGATGCCCTCCACCCCAGGTTCTACACTCGCAAAGAAGAGGAGCTTTTTAGCTCAATTGCGGATACCATTATTCCTGCCGGAACCCCGCCTTCAGTGCCAGGTGGCCCAGCCGAGCCCATCGGTGCGCTCTCAACCGGTACCGATAAATTTCTAATGAAGCTTCTCGAAAAATGCTACGAGAAAGAAGACCAGGACAAACTGCGGCTTCAGATGGCAGCGCTAGAAAAGTCGGCCGAGGATACTTACGGGGAGTCGTTCGCTGACTGCACACAGGAGCAGCGGGTTGAACTGCTAATGACAAGGTCGAATTCGGAAGTGGAGGAAGAGAAAGAATTCTTCGACTTTATGAAAGACCAAACCATCCGTGGCTTTACCACCACACAGGTAGTTATGACCAACTACCGAGACTACAAAGTGGCACCGGGTCATTTCTATGGATGCGCCAGTGTTTGATTCTAAAATTCCAAAAGACAAAAACCAAAACACAAATAAATCTCAAAAAGCAAATCACCAATACCAATTCGTTTCGAATTTGACCTTTGGTGCTTAATTGAATTTTGATGCTTGCGATTTGTGATTTAACCAACAGTTATGTTACAAGATTCTAAAGATAAACGTACCTACGACGCCATTGTGATTGGCTCAGGAGCCAGCGGAGGCTGGGCTGCCAAAGAGCTGTGTGAAAAAGGATTGAAGACACTGGTGCTTGAAAGAGGCCGGGACGTAAAACATATCAAGGACTATCCCACAGCTTCCAAAGCCCCATGGGACTTCGAATTCCGTGATAGTGTGCCCATTGAGAAGCGAGTAGGTTACGGCAATGCACGGTTCCTCAGAGAATCATCGCTGCCGTTTGCGCTGAAGGAGGATGAGCAGCCCTTTATTCAGGAAAAGCCTTTCCGCTGGTTCAGGGGATACCATGTAGGCGGCAAATCACTGCTGTGGGCCCGGCAAACCCAACGCTGGAGCGACTATGACTATGAAGGCCCGGCCCGGGATGGTTTTGCGGTAGACTGGCCCATCAGGTACAAAGACGTGGAGGAATGGTATACCTACGTGGAGAAATTTGCAGGTGTTTCGGGCAATAGGGATGGCCTGGCGGTGCTGCCCGACAGCGAGGTAATGCCGGCTTTTGAGCAAAGCTGCATAGAGCAATACTTTCAGGAAAGCATTAAGAAAAACTATAGCGACAGGGTGATGATCCAGGGGCGGTGTGCTCATCTCACCGACCCTCAGCAAATCCATATCGATCAGGGCAGAGGCAAGTGCCAAAACCAAACCATGTGCAACAGGGGCTGCATTTACGGAGGCTACTTCAGTAGCAACGCTTCCACTATTCCCTGGGCCATGAAAACGGGCAATATGACCATGAGGCCCAACGCCGTGGTGCACTCGGTTATTTATGATGATGCGAAAGGCAAGGCCACCGGTGTGCGTGTGATCGACGCTGAATCGAAGGACATCATAGAGTTTTATGCCCGCATTATCTTTGTGAATGCGTCCACGCTGAACAGCAACGCCATTCTGCTGAACTCCACGTCGTCGAGGTTCCCCATGGGACTCGGCAACGACAACGGCATCATGGGCAAGTACATAGCCTGGCATAATTACCGGGGCAAAGGCAATGCTGAGTACGAAGGCTTCCAGGACAAACGCACCGACGGGCGCAACCCTGATCACTCCTATATTCCACGATTCAGAAACGTGCACAAGCAAGAAACCGACTTCCTGCGTGGCTATGCCATAGGCATTGGCGGGGGCAGGGGGCAGCGCTCCGACACCAGCATGATTGGCGATGAGCTGAGAGACAACCTGCTGGACAGGGAATATGGCAACTGGAACATCAGCAGCTGGATGATGGGAGAAACGGTGCCTGTTGAAAGCAACCACGTGCGACTGAGCCGGGACATGAAGGACAAATATGGCATTCCTCAGCTCATTGTGTCTGTGGAGTGGCAGGAAAACGACGACAAAATGGTGCAGGATTACCTGGAGCAGCAGCAGGAAATGTTCGAAAAGGCCGGCTTTATCAATGTGAGAGTGAATGACAGCCATTCGCTTCCCGGCTCGGATATCCACGAAGTGGGCGGCGTGCGCATGGGAAGAGACCCTAAAACGTCACTCCTCAACGAGTGGAACCAGCTTCATGCCTGTAAAAATGTGTTCGTGTCAGACGGCGCTTGCATGACTTCCACGGGAACGCAAAACCCAACACTTACCTTCATGATGCTGACGGCCCGTGCCGCTAACCATGCAGTAGATGAATTGAACAAACTGAATTTGTAGCATGTGGTGTGCACGGGTGGTGCCCACACCGTGTCATATCGCCCGATGAATTAATGGAGCAAGTCGAAGGCTGAGATTCTTGAGCGGTAGACGTAATATCAGGTGGTGGCATCACATTTATGGAATTGAAAACGAATAGTAAATACACTTAAAATGAAAAAACACCTGATAGCTTTCATTATTCTTTTTGTCGCCTGGCAACTGCCGCACCCAACGCAAGCCCAGAAAAAGGGCGATCCGTTGTACACCGCACCGCTGGGCGTGCAGGCCTACACGTTCCGCAAGAGCTTCCCTAAGGGAGTAGAGGCTACTCTGGACACCATTGCCTCGCTGGGCTTTACCGAGCTGGAAGGCGGAGCGCCTGCTGGCATGACAGGCGAAGAGTACAGAAAATTGTGTGAAGCGAGGGGCATCAGCATTCCCGGCACTGGCACGGGCTATGAGCAACTGGTGAAAGACCCTCAGGCCGTAGCCGACAACGCCAAAGCCCTGGGCGCCAAGTTTGTGATGTGCGCCTGGATCCCCCACAAAAGGGCTGAATTTAACCTCGAGAATGCCCAAAAGGCAGCGGAGGATTTTAACAGAGCAGGCAAAGTGTTGAAAGAAAATGGCCTTACTTTCTGCTACCACGTGCATGGCTATGAGTTTCAACCTTACGGAAAAGGCACGCTGATGAACTATATCATTGAGAACACTAACCCTGAGTACGTGTCTTTCGAAATGGACATTATGTGGACGCATTTTGGTGGTGGAGATCCGGTGAAGCTCCTGAAGAAATACGGCGACCGCTGGAGACTGCTGCACGTAAAAGACCTGAAAAAAGGCACGCCGAAAGACTTGACAGGTGGTACGGGTCAGGAGAATGACGTAACTCTTGGACAAGGAGAACTCGACATTCCGGGAATACTCAGGGAAGCTAACAAAATAGGCATCAAGCACATGTTCATTGAAGATGAGAGCCTCAATCCAATGCTGCAAGTGCCTCAAAGCATTGCCTACCTGAAGAGCTTAAAATATTGAAACACAGTGGTGATGAAAAAAGAGGCCTTCGCCTCTTTTTTCATTTCTAAGTGCTACAAGCGTTGCATTAACTCCCCCAATGGAGTCCCTGAAGGCACCATTGCGACCGGTTTTGGAAGGGTATGTTGTTCTGGGCAATGTTGCTCAACCTTTGTCTCTTTTTATCTCTAATGATTTAAAGTAAATTGATGTAGCCATTGATGATGAATTTGAAACGCTAACCTGATTACCATGAATCCGATCCTTAAAAACATTATATCAGTTGTCATCGGTGTTGTAATTGGCAGTATCGTGAATATGGGCATTGTGATGATCAGCGGGTTTGTTATACCTCCTCCTGAAGGTGCCGACGTAACGACCATGGAAGGGCTACAAGCCTCGCTGCATTTATTCGAGCCAAGGCATTTCATTATGCCATTTTTAGCCCATGCTTTGGGAACATTGGCAGGAGCAATGCTGGCCGGTCTCATTGCTGCCAACAACAAGATGAAATTTTCTGTAGGCATTGGTGTTTTCTTTCTGGCGGGTGGCATCACAAATGCCTTCATGCTGCCAGGCCCTATCTGGTTTGCGGTTTTGGATATGGTGGTTGCCTATATTCCGATGGGTTTTATAGCCGGGAAAATGGCTGTGAGATTGACAAAGTGACTAGCCTTTCGTAACACCATCTTTCGCAATATTTTGCAGGGGAGCTATTGAGTGATCGCCGGGAAAGGAAAGGCCAGATAGTAAAACAATGACAGATCCAAAAGAGATTGTTAGAGAGGGTTATGATAAACTTTCTTCGGACTATAGAATACATTTCGCCGCATCTCATGAAGCTAGTTATGAACCGTGGCTGAATAGCTTTGTTCAATACTTGAAGGCCGATGATAAGATCCTGGAACTGGGCTGTGGAGATGGTCTTCCAGTTGCCCGGTTTTTAAGTCAGCGTCACCGGTACCTGGGAGTTGAAATTTCGCCAGCGCAAGTGGCACTGGCCCGTGCCAATGTTCCGGAAGGTACTTTTGAAGTAGCAGATATGACAAAACTGTTTTTACAGACGGGGGAGTTCGCCGGTATTGTGGCCTTGTACTCTCTCATTCACGTGCCCATTGAGCAGCAACCTGCGCTGATTGAAGCAATGTATATTTGGTTGCAAGCTGGGGGATGTGTTTTAGCAATAGTAGGAGCGAAGGCCTGGACTGGTATAGAAAAAGACTGGATTGTTGCCGGCACAACCATGTACTGGAGCCATGCGGATAGCAACACCTACATCAAATGGTTTTCTTCAGCAGGGTTCACAATAGAAGAAACAAAATACATCCCTGAGGGAGACTCTGGGCATACATTGATCATTGCCAGAAAGACGTAACTATGGTATCGATCTCCCCTCTGGTAGTGTTTCCCGAAGGTGATACCGACGATTTAGTTGCTCTTATTACTTCTTGGCCGCTGCTGGTTTCTTTGCTGGCTGGTCTTTCTTAAAGTCGATGCCCGCCACCAAATTACCTGTTCTAAATGCTCCTGAAAGGGCTGCCGGAATTTGTGCTTCCGCCAGAATCACTTTAGCACGTGCTTCCTGAATACGGGCAATCATTTCCTGCTCGTTGGCGACGGCCATGGCCCTGCGCTCTTCAGCTTTGGCCTTGGCAATGCTCAGGTCGGCAGAAGCCTGGTCGATTTGCAGCATGGAACCAATGTTTTGTCCAATATCGATGTCGGCAATATCGATTGAAAGGATTTGAAAGGCTGTACCAGCGTCAAGGCCATTTTCCAGCACCTGTCTGGATATGCTTTCGGGGTTTTCAAGAATGAACTTATAGCTGGTGGCCATACCAATTCTTGAGATGATTCCCTGGGCCACTCTTGCTTTGATGGTTTCTTCACCAGCACCACCCACAAGCTGCTGCAGGTTGCTTCGCACTGTAACACGGGCAACAGCAATGAGCTGAATGCCATCCATTGACACAGCTGTGATGGCAGGCACAAGCACCATATAAGGCGTTACAGATACCTTTACCGCATCCAACACGTCTCTACCAGCCAGGTCAATGGCAGTAGCTTGCTTAAAATCAAGTTTGAGGTTGGCTTTGTCGGCCATGATCAACGCCTTGATAACAGCGACCAGGTTGCCTTTGGCCAGGTAGTGCGTTTCCAGCATTTCGACGGAAATATCGGGAATGCCAGCTTTTGCAGCCAATATCATCGATTTGACGATTAGCCCCGGCGGCACCTTGCGGAATCTCATAAAAACAAGCGTCATCAGATTAACTCTGACACCCGAAAACTGCGCTGTAATCCACAGACTAATAGGGAAGATGTATAAGAGCAGCCAGAGGCCGACAATAATAACACCGATGGTAATGAGTAGTTGAACAGGCATTTGAGTTGATAGATGGGGTTGAGCGGTGGCGACTATTAGCCAACTGCCTTTTTAATAAATGATACCCTGAAAGATAGGTATTATTTATTGGCTACTCCTTTCAGTAGAGTTAAATAGTTTCTCTCCGGCCGTATAAAAATCGCAGCGACCTAAAAAATAGAAGCCGGGACACCTTTCCTGAACAAAGCATCCCGGCCCATTATGACGGAATCGTGACCATTTACTTCTCAGTGAACCTTGTGGAAAGTCCACCGACGGAGCTTCCACCCACTGTTATTTCATATTCTCCTGGTTCCACAATGAAGTTACCTTCATTGTCATAGAAGCCTAATTCCGCCTCTCCCAGCGTAAAGCTAATCTGTTTGCTTTCTCCAGCCTTGATCATCAGTTTTTCAAACCCTTTCAGCTCTTTCACCGGTCGGGTAACGCTGGCAGCAATGTCATGGAGGTAAAGCTGTACTACCTCTTCTCCATCTAGCTGGCTGGTGTTGGTTACCTTTAAATTAACGACCACCTTACCCTTTTCGGGCTGGCTTACTTGTAAGTCGGCATAGTCGAAGTCGGCATAGCTCAGGCCATAACCGAATGGATAAAGCGGGTCATTGGCCTCATCGGAGTAGTGCGACCAGAACACGATGCCATTGCCAGCGTCATTGGGTCGGCCGGTACGCTTGTGGTTGTAGTAAATGGGTACCTGGCCAACACTGCGGGGGAAAGACATGGGCAGCTTTCCGCTGGGGTTGTAGTCGCCGTAAATCACCTGTGCTATAGCATTGCCACTTTGGCTGCCTAAATGCCAGGCCTGTACAAGTGAGGGCACTAATTTAGACTCCCTGCTGAGGTCGAGAGGACGGCCGCTCATGGTAACGAGCACCACGTTTTTGTTTGCTTTTGCAACAGCTTCCAGTAGTTCGGTTTGCACTCCCGGCAGGGTAATATCAGTGCGGCTGCGGCCTTCGCCCGATTGAAAGCCATTCTCGCCCAATACAATGACAACCACATCGGAGTTTTTAGCAGCCTGTACTGCTGCCTGGAATCCGCTTTTGTTAGTTTCGTTGATTTTCACTTCCATCAGAAAGGTCGCAGGCTCTGTCACAAGGTCAGCGCCTTTGCTGTAGTTGTACTGGTTGCCGACATATTGCTGCAGGCCTTCCCATACCGACACTGCCGTGTTGGCATCGGCGCCGCCCCTCCAGCTGCCAATGGGGCTGTCTTTGTCTGTGGCCAGTGCACCAATCACGGCGATTTTCTGACCAGTCTTTTTTAGCGGCAGTAAGTTGCCATCATTTTTGAGCAGCACGACGGACTTTTTCGCCATGTCCAACACGCCCGACACGTGGTCGGGGTGGCCGGTCAGGTCTTTCTCTCTTTGCTCGTCGCAGTAGCGGTAAGGGTCATCAAAAAGCCCTAGCTCAAATTTCACTTTCAGTATTCTCCTCGCAGCGTCATTGATCAGTGCCACGTCTACTTTGCCAGCGTCAACCAGCCCTTTCAGTTCTTTGACGTACAGGTACGACTCCATGTCCATATCTGAACCAGCCAGCGCAGCCAGTCTGGCGGCCTCGGAGCCATTGGCAGCATAGCCATGAACGATCATTTCACCTATAGAGCCCCAGTCGGAGACAACAAAGCCCTCGAAGCCCCACTTGCCTTTGAGGATGTCTCTCTGGAGCAGGCTGTTGCCAGTGGCGGGAATGCCATTGAGTACGTTGAACGCATTCATGAAAGTGCGTGCCCCTGCATCGGAAGCCGCCTTGAATGGGGGAAGCACCATGTTGTAGAGTGTGGAGGTGCCAATGTCAACGGTGTTGTAGTCACGGCCACTTTCGGAAAAGCCGTAACCGGCAAAGTGCTTAACGCACGCCGCTATCGTTAGCGGATCGGCCAGGTTATTGCCCTGGAAGCCATTGACCCGTGCCACCGCTATTTTGCTGCCGAGGTAGGGGTCTTCGCCTGCACCTTCCATCACCCGGCCCCAGCGGGCGTCCCGGCCAATGTCCACCATGGGGGCAAAGGTCCAGCTTATTCCAGCTGCCGCTGCCTCTACGGCGCCGATGTGGGCCGCTTTTTCGATGGCCGCTAAGTCCCAGCTCGCCGCCTCGGCCAGCGGTATGGGGCTCATGGTTTTGTAGCCATGGATCATGTCGAAGCCGATGATGAGGGGAATACCCAGCCGGGTTTCCTCCACCGCTATCTTCTGTACTTTCCTCACTTCAGCCACGCCACGCACGTTTAGCATCGAGCCGACGAGGCCTTTTCTGAGGTTCTCGTATTTCATGGCGGCATCGCCTTCGGCGGGCACAGGGCCCGTTACGTCCCAGAAGCCATTGTACTGATTCATTTGCCCTATTTTTTCTTCCAGGGTCATCAACGCCATCAGGCTATCGACTCGCTGGTCGACTGCGCTTGAAGGTTTTGACGATGAGGTGGAGGAATTGTCGGGTTGGTTGCAGGCCACCATCGCCGTTGCGACAATGACCATGAGTATTATCTTTCTCATAGGAGTGTGTTTTGGAAACAAATGTTGAATGAGGCTGGTGCCTCTTTTTGTTTGTCCAAGGTACACTTTGATGAAAACGCAGGAACGTACGGACGTCAGCAAAAGAACTGACATTCATCACCTAATGTGGGTGTGGTTTTATTTCATTTTCTCAATAGGCGTGCTGGCTTTTGAGTTTGAAATCAGCACAGCATAGTCGATGAACGCTGTGGTCGACTTTCCCTTTACGTCGTCGCCGTTCGATGCCTCATCCTTCATCACCACTTCGATCAAGTCGGGTATGCCGTTGGCGTAGGGAGTACCCTGGCCATTGAGCTTGAACAGTGTGATGTCGGATATCCGGGTTTTCTTGAGGTTTTTTATTCCCAGAAAGTATTCCTTCCTGTAGTCGCCAATGCAAAATCCTCCTTCAGTTATATGGGTTTTGTATCCTTTGTCATCGTATTCCACCTCCCAAAGCACCCGGCTTTTGGTAAGGTAGCCTATAATGGAAATGACTTCTTCCCTTGCGTAAATGCCGTTTTCGATGAGCATGGTGAAGAATGACGCATTTCCTTTCTCGCCTTCTCTGTCTTTCTCCAGGTGAAAGAAGCCAAAGCGAGCGAATTGTGGTTTGTTTTTGAAGTCGTACAAATCGCTTAGCCCGACATAGTTGTCGTAGATCGTTTCTCCCCTCTTCGACGAGAAAACCTCAAAAGTCACTTTCAGATTGCGGATCAAGTGGTCAAATATGAATGGATCGTTGATGCCCTTGCTGAAATCATCCGGAGTTGCTTCATAAGTTGCCACAAATGCTCTGAGGATGGCTTTTGAGTCACTGTCATAATAGGGCGAATAGTCGGTGGTGTCGGCCTCCAGCATGTTAGCTACCCGATCCAAAGCAGGGCTTTCAACAACCTGTCGATCGATGAGTTCGAGCAGGAGCTTGCAGGTGTATTTGTAGGTCACTATCAAATCAATACCTACCACGGTCAGTTTGTCTTCTGCCGGGAGTTGGTCGTTGAGCTGCTTTAGCGCTGTCCACTTGTTGTAGGTTTCCACCGTTTTGTCCTGCGGCACCCTCACGCCGTAATGAGTGACCAAATCCTTCAGTAAAACCGTGTCACCTGAGGCCAGGTAGCTGTTGAAATAATGGGCAATGGCGAAATCGGTTTCGGGCAGGTAGTAGCTGATGCTGCCGGTTTTTGTGAACGACTGAAGCAAGGCTATTTCAGTGATTTCTGTCTTTGCGCTGCCGTGGTAGGCCCCGAAGCCTATGATTTTGAAGTCTGCTTGTGGAAAATTGAATTCGTTAGTCAGTAAGTCATAACGATTTTCCTGTAAGTGCTCTTTTTTTGACTGAGCCGATAGGTTGAGTGTGATCACCAGCGCAAGGGCAGTTAACGTCTTGGTCATTCGAACTTTTTTGTGCTAAGGACTCTGGTGTGTGTTTACCGTTGCATGGCACCGCTAAATTAATCTACAGTGCATTCTTTTCTAGAGCACTGCTAAAAAACTTCCTTTCTGGCTGGTTTTTACACCCTACTCAAGTCGTAATCTCAACCAAATTGCCATCAGGGTCGGCTACCACGCTTTCATAATAGCCATCGCCCGTTGTTCGTGGCTCGCCAATAATCTCAAAGCCGTCTTTTCTTAGCTGCTCAGTGAGTTGATCCACCTTTTCCTTCGAGCCGACACTCATGGCCCAGTGTATCAGCCCTTTTCTATAGGCATCTCCGGGGTGCTGTTCTACCTCTGGCCTGGCCATGATTTCGAGCCTGGCGCCTGAGTCAAAAGTAAGGAAGTAAGAAGTGAATTGCTTGGTGGGGTTGTGGTATTTTTCGCTAGCTGTGGCGGCGAAGTAGGTGGTGTAAAAGTCTTTTAGCTCTTCAAGCTTTGTCGTCCAAACGGCGATGTGTTCTATTTTCATTGGTAAGCGTACTTGATTTATTTCGTAAATAAATAGGTCTGATGTTTTTCTTGCCTGACTCTCTTTTTTTGATGTCGAAAGCTTTAGTGCTTTTGATAAGAGAAGACAGTTTTGAATACTTATAGTTCCTGGGATCAAAGTCCGTCTTTTTCTTGATCAAGTAATTGCCCAGCGAGCCTAGAAAGGCCAAGCCGCTGTCGTCGGAGATTTCATCCACACTTTCTATGAAGGCCTTTATCAGCTTTGCTCACCAAATCACCTCAATTCTACTATATAAACGGAAGTTAGGATCCTTGGATATCACTTTAAGGTTTTCTGAAATACCCTGAGCGATGATAACCCTGTCAAATGGGTCTTTGTGGTGGTTTTCCAATGTTGACAAGCCGATGAGGTGGTCGAAGTCAAGTGGTAGAATTTCAAAGCTGTTCTTTATAATTTCTTCTTTCAGATTTGAAAGAGGTATGCCCAAAGTTAGTTTCCCAAGGCTTATCTTAATTGCAATCTCCCAGATTGAAGCAATGCTAACGAATTTTTTTGTGGCAGAATCCTCAATGGTAGTGCGGGCAGTTGTTGAAAGTTGGTCGTCTCCACCCAAAAACCAAAGGAATGCATGAGTGTCCAACAAATGACTCATTACATGTAATCATTGAACACGTCCAAAGGAGCGTCAAAGTCTTCTGAGAGCTTTATTTTACCTTTGAGACTTCCAAATACAGGCTTGTGGCTTTTTCCCTTCTCTTTTTTTGATTTTTTCTGAATTAGAAAGTCTATAAAATCGGAAGCCTCCTTCTTTAAATCGGGGGGTAGCGTCTCGAGTTTTGTATATAGCGTTAAGGCTGCCATCATTTATTTTTATAACACAAGTTAAATCATTCTAGCTAATCAGCCAATACTTTGTAATGGTGGATGATGCCCTATTTTCATCCAAAGTGACTTCAGTGGTTTAACGTAATAATACTCAAACTGGTTAACTGTCTTGAGCCTCACTGTTGATCGATGAAGCTTCCTCGGGCTGATTCACCCAGTTGGATGCCGAGGGGTTGAGTTACCTCAATAGGCAATTACTTATTTTTCAAATAAATATGCTTGATGTTTTTCTCGCCTGATTCTCTGGCTTCAATGATGAAGGCATTCGTGCTTTTGATAAGGGGAGATAGCTTTGAAAACCCATAATTCCTGGGGTCAAAATCTGTCTTTTTCTTGATCAGGTAACTTCCCAGCGAGCCCAGGAAAGCCCAGCCGTCATCGTCAGAAATTTCATCCACGCTTTCCTTAATCACTTTTATTAGCTCCTTATCTACTTTGCTGACCGACGAAGGCTGAGCTTTTCGTTGACTCTTTTGATTGGGCTTTTCATGTGATTCAATTGCCTGCTCCTTCTTCAATATTTCGATGTAGATGAATTTGTCACACGCCGTGATGAATGGGCGGGGTGTTTTCTTCTCCCCAATGCCAATGACAAACATGCCTGCTTCCCGCAAACGTGTGGCGAGGCGTGTAAAGTCGCTGTCGCTGGACACAATGCAAAATCCGTCGACTCTTTTAGAGTAAAGCAAATCCATGGCATCAATGATCAGGGCGCTGTCGCTTGAATTCTTGCCCTGTGTATAGCTGTACTGCTGGATGGGAGTGATGGCATTCTCGAGTAATACATTTTTCCATCCCGATACCGTGGGTTTTGTCCAGTCGGCATAAATACGCTTGATGGTGGGATTGCCGTATTTGGCAATTTCGTCGAGCATTTCTTTGATGTGTGCATAAGGCACATTGTCTGCGTCAATGAGTACTGCAAGCTTGTCGTCCTTCATAGGGGATGTGTTTTTTTTGTGATTGGCAAGGCTGCTGACTCCGACTAGTCTGCATTCGCAGGCTGCCGACGATCAGCTTTTGTTTCAGTTTAAGAATAGTGCCGGTGCGGAAAGATACCAATTTTTCACGGCGGTGGGTCATCAGCGGATCAAGCGAGGCAAACGCCTGATAGTAAGTAGAACCAATAGGGATTGGTGGGCGGTATTTTACACTTTCTGCACATTTTACTGGCTTCATTTTTTAGTGTTTACCAAATCCACCTCGTCAAAGAAGATGTCGCCGTTGGGTACGTCGAAGTGCAGGCCGGTTACTTTCATGTTGTTGTCGATTTTGAACTGGAGGGTGCCGAAGTCAAACCAGGCTTGTGGCTCCCGCCATTTGATCTCCCAGGTGTCGTAGTGCCAGTGCACCAGGTCGGCTGTTAAGCCCGGATTGTCCTCCATATAAAACCAGAGTTTATCGTCCTGTTTTACCACTACCACATTGCCATGCATGCCTGCCCAGTAGGTGCCAGCATATTTTTCAAGCGACAGGCTGGGTTTTGTACCGCTCACCCTTGCTTGCCTTCTTTGTGCTATGTCGTCGTAATGGCTCTTGTTGTTGTTGTTTCGTGCCAAAGCCTCTGCTGAAAAGTCTTTTGTTTCTGCCTTGATGTACTGGTTGATGATGTAGTAACACAGTGGAGAGGCAATCCCTTTCATGCTGTTGGTGAGCACCACCACCCCGAGGTTTTCATCGGGTACCATCATCATATAGGAGTACATGCCGTCGTAGCCGCCGCTGTGGGCTACCAATTGTTTGCCATAGTAATCGCTCACACCATAGCCAAGGCCATAGCCGGAAAAATGTTTCCCTGGTGTGGCTGCTCTGGCCTGCTCCGACACAACGAAATTATTGTGCGGCGTCCAGAGCCTGTTTTGCTGTTCTTTAGCGATGATGGTTTTTTGGCTTGTTTTGCCGCCATTCAGGTTCATGATGGTCCATTTGGCCATGTCGTCGGCGCTGGAAATGATGCCACCGGCAGCGCCCATGTTGTCCCAGTTTACCCACGGAATGGGCTCGTTGTTGCCGACAGCATCAGGTTTATGTGGGGAAGCATAGTTGTCTTTGGCTTCTAAATCATCGGTGGATGTTACAGTGCGATTCATGCCCAATGGTGCTATGATTTGCTTTCTCACGTACCCATCCCATGGTAGACCTGAAGCGCTTCTGATGACCTCGCCAGCTGCGATGAACATGAGGTTGGAGTAGCCGTATCCGTTACGAAACTCATAAGCCTGGGGCACATATTTCACCTTCTTTACCACATCTTCGGCGGATAAGTTGGCCTTGTACCACATCAGGTCACCGCTGAATGTACCGAGGCCCAGCCTGTGGCAAAGCAGGTCTTCTACCGTAGCATGCCGGGTGGTATAGTCGTCGTACAATTCAAAGTAGGGGAGGTGGTCAATCACTTTATCGTCCCAGTTGAGCTTGCCTTCTGCAACTAGTTGCCCGATGGCCGTTGCCACAAACGCCTTGGTATTGGAGGCGATGGCGAACAGAGTTTCGCTGTCCACCGCCTCTTTGCCGCCTGCTTCCTTTACTCCGTAGCCTTTGGAAAGCACCACTTTGCCATCTTTAACGATAGCTACTGCAATGCCTGGTACATTCCAGTCTTTCTGCGCTTTGGCGATGTATTTATCAAGATCGGCAACCTTCGGCTGTGCTGTCGCAACAGAGCATGAGAAGACGAGGAGCAGGAAGATGTATTTGAATTTCATAGCAACGAGCATTGGTTGCTATGAAATTAGGAAAAAGTTTTAACACACGGAGAGGGGGGTGGGGGCGGCTTCGCACGATTTCGATGTCTGCCTTGCGCAATCGGCGCTATCTCAGAAACTTATCAATGATCTCCGCCGGGAAGATGCCCACCGGGCCTTCGTAGATGCCAGCGTTGCCACCAATGTCAGTAACTTCTACCGAAATAACATTCTCGCCCTCCCAGTTGATAAGCTCAGGGGGGATGGGGTAGTCCCGGTAGGTTTCCCATGAGTGCGACTGACCCAGGGGCCTGCCGTCGTTTGTTGCGCCAATTAGCTTTCCATTCAGGTACACCTTATCGAAGTCGTCGATTTTACCAAGCAGGAGCACCAGTGGCTTGTTCTTCAGCTTAGCATCCATTTTGAAGTGCTTGCGATAGTAGAAGGTGCTTTCCCAGTGTTTTTTGCCTTTGGTGTGCAGGAAGCCGGGTACCATAATCACCCCCCATTTTTTATCGTCAAAGTTGGCGAGCTTCCATTGAGACTCATAGCCTTCTGCAAACTTCCATACTCCCTCCAGCCTCATTCCCTGATCGAGCGAGCTCCACGACGCAAAAAGACCGATGTCACCGCTGACAATGCCGCCGCTGTGGATGGTGTCAAATATCCGGACTGAAATGACATTCTCTCCATTCAGGTTCAGGAATTCTGAAGGAATGTAATACCATCGCTTGGCATTGTAGGCGGTACTGAATTGAGGAGGGAAGCTACCAAAAAAACCGATAAGATGGCCATTGACAAATACCTGATCAACATCGTCGATATAGCCAAGGTTGAGGTAAATATTGTTGAATTTGGCTACTTCGCTGCCATCGAATTTCTTTCTATACCAGGCGTAGCCATCATAGCCGTTGAAGCCTTCCGACTCCCATTCCGACGGCGCATAGATAGTTTCCCACTGGCTGTCATCGTATTTGGGCTTTGCCCAGTCCATGTTGTCACCAATATGAAATTTCCAGCTGCCTCGAAGCGATACCACTTTTTGCATGTTTCTTCCTTGCGAAAAAACTGAAGCAGAAAATAGCAGAAGGCAAATAGTCGAAATGTATCTAGCGCTATGCATCAGGTGATCTGTTTACGGTTCACGAACATACCAGATGTTCATTTTTCTCACCCAGGACGAGCAATATCTATGCGTTTTTCTTTTTTTCAAAGAAATTGACCCTGGCTTTCAATGGATTGTTGTAAAACTTTGTCATCTAAAAAATCCCGCTTGAGACTAGCGGGACTTTCTCCAAACAACTATTAAACTAAATTTTTAGAAAATGTTACATCGATACCCTCTTGGAGCTGTTGCTGGAAGAGACTTCGAACGTAAAGCCTTTAGAGCTGATGCCTGAAAGGTCGAATACTTTGCTGAAGCCCTTATTGAAAGTGATGCTTTCGCTATGTACCAGTTCACCGGTTTGGTCAAATATGCCTATAGTGGCACCATGACTCTTCGGGTCTTTATACACCAACTGGTATTTGCTGCCACCTAGTTGGTTAACGCCCATCTCTTCAAGCTCTTGCACCCTGGCCATGAGAGTAAATTCGCCATCTTTGTCGGACACTACTATCTGATAAGTGCCAGGGCCGAGATCTTTCATATTATATGGGCGCTTAAAGCCTCTTTTGTTGTCTATGCGATCTACCCGGAGTACATGCCCCGCTTCGTCAAGTATTTTTACTTTGACGATGCCTGGAGTGGCGTCGGCGTAGATCAGGTTATACCTGCCTTCAACTTGTGAAGGAATGAGAGCGGCTTTGGATGACTTGTCTCCATTGCCTTCTGCCAATGTCGCTGTGCTCATAGCTGCTACGAGCATTGCGCTTAAAATGATAGTTCTTTTCATGAGTTTCTGAATTTAATTGACTTGTTGTTGAATCAGTTATACATAAATACGGGCAACCCGGGCAGGGTTTGTCATAGCTCAGTCAAGGGCTGTCACGAAATGTCATAAAGTTGTTGAGAGATGTAAAAAAGGGGGCGGGAAGAGTTTGAAGACCGCAGTCGGGAGACCGGAGATTGCCGGGAGGCGTCGGTACGGCAAGTGGGCTTGCTGCGGTGGGGCCGTCAGCCGCCGGAAGAGAGGCGGAAGACAGAAGACCGGAGCTTTCTACGGTTAGTTGCAGTACCGACCCTATCGTAACCCCTTAGCCGGCAAGCCCTGAAAGGGCGTCATACCTTCAGGATGGCGGTGAAGCCCCATCCGATAAGAAGATTGGAAACCAGCAGCCAGGTACACCCCGGTGTCTGACGGCTCTTTCTCTGCGGTTAGTTGCCGTGCCGACATGCTCCTAAGCCCTAAGCCGGGCACCCCTAAGCCGGCAAGCCCTGAAAGGGCGTCATACCTTCAGGATGGCGGTGAA
>TARA_R110002012_G_scaffold34271_1_pt1 | contig 22734 bp, 37 predicted proteins | sample TARA_R110002012 | Tara Oceans TARA_R110002012 (sample SAMEA4396515) | marine metagenome | biome: Westerlies Biome; feature: [DCM] deep chlorophyll maximum layer (ENVO:01000326); material: water (ENVO:00002006), including particulate matter (ENVO:01000060) such as... | depth 40 m | reverse complement strand
ATGACAGGCGTGTTTGGGACAAATTATTGTACACTCCTAACAACGCAAACCTGACTGGTTTCTTTGGGACTGGCGTAAGCGAAAGGTTCGGCTTCACTTTTTATGATGGCTCTCAAACTTCAGGTCACGACATAGATGCCGCAACAAACAGCACTTGGTCTAATAATCATACACTGTCAGGCGTTGCTCATGTCTACCTGACATTAGTATACGATGCTGAATTTTACAGAGACGGCATACCCAACATATCATTTGTTGTCAAAGGCAAAAAAATATACGACCCTAGAAGAGACAGCACATCTGCACTACATGATTCTAATTTAGGAAGCGCGCACAGAAAAGACACGCCAAGCACATGGGAATATAGTGAAAACCCTGCTCTATGTTTGTTAGATTATATGCGCGATGAAACATACGGATTAGGAGAGTCTTACACAAATTTTGACGAAACTGCATTAGGCGTAGCTATTGATGACTGCGATGAACCACTGATAACCAAAGAAGTTGGTGTGAGTAGTTTTTTATTCGGCAGGCAATACAAAATATCACTTGCGGCAGATACTAACTGGACGAGCATCGGTGCGCCAAACGGCAATGTTGACACTGTTTTCACATTTGACAATAGCACTGCAACAGCAGGTGGTAATGGTCTGGCTAGAACTGTCATGTCGACCTTTTCATGTCATGGCGAGATTGATAGCGCGAACCCTATCAAAAAAAATATTGAAAGTTTATTAAGCAGTATGGGTGGTAGCCTACAGTACACTAATGGGTTATTTTACATTAGCGCGTACGCTTATAAAACCGAACACCCTGACCCTATAAATGAAGATGACTTGTGCCAGCCGATAGAAATTATTACTAAAGCTAGTAGGCGCACACTTTACAATGCAGTCAAAGGTCGATTCAATTCATCAGCAGATAATTATATTCCCACTGATTTCCCTGTACAGGCATCAAGCAGTTTTGCTACAGATGATGGCGAGACGCTGTTCATGGATTTAGACCTGCCCTTCACGACGAATGAAACGCAGGCGCAAAGACTCGCTAAGTTATTAATGTTCAAATCGCGCTTGCAGTTGACAGTGAAGGTATACTGTAAGCTGACAGCTATGAAATATAGAGTTGGCGATAATATCAAATTCACAAATACAAGGTTCGGTTGGACAAATAAAATTTTTGAAATAGTTTCATTTAGACTAGTACCTAACGTAACTACTGGCTTGCAAATAGAAATGGAGTTAGTTGAGAACTCAAGCGTAGCGTATAACTGGGCTTTTTCTGATGAACTAGACTTTGAAACAAGCGAAGAGCCAACTGCCGACCTGACTTCATTGACAACACCTTCAAATATTACAGCAGGTGTGATGCCTACGTTACTTGACAGTCAATATGGTGAAAACATAAGAATTGATTGGGAAGCTGTTCAAGACGCTCGCCTTGAAAATTATGAAGTAACAGTATTTATAAATTTTTCGCCTATATCAACGACATATATAACGACTGATAATTTCCTAATGATACCGAACCCTCTCTTGCCTGCTCGGTACTTCATACGCGTAGTCGCTAAAGGCACTGACCAAACGCAGTCAGGTACAGGTGAGTTAGAAGTTGATTTAGAAAAATTCTTGACTATAACGCCATCAACGCACATTGTTGAAATCACTACTGCTTTACCTGATACCCCGACTGAAAGTTTTTTCGCAGATGCTGTCGGAAGAGACCCAGTGAAAGACGACATACTGCTAATCATTCGTGTTGACTCGACTGGTAATGTTCTTGAGTCACAGGAATATATTTTCATTCCAGAAATACAATCAATACTCAGTTCATCAATTAATTATAAAGTTGCCGCGCCAAGCGGAAATGATGCTGTTTTGACGTACAGATTTGACATTGATGTAAGTGATACAGCTACAGTGAGTTGGTCTTTCACTAAAGCAACTGACGCTCTAAGCGTTCGTGGTTTTTTCAAAAACTTTGGCTCTCAGTCAAACTTCAATTTTGATACGCCAGTATTGTCGAACAACAATCGTACTGCTAATGTGACATTTCGCTTGCCTAACTCAGAATACGCTAACAGAACTGGCGGTTTAAACAGTGCGATACAGCAAGGTCTTATAGATGCTACAGCTACGATAGTGAACGATGGCGTAACAACAGTAAGAACAACGCAAGTTTATGTACTTAATGTAATTATATCGAGTTAATCATGCCTTTCAAAAAACTAAAACCAAACATTTCAGCTAATACAGTAATTGATTCAAGCTTGTCAGTTGATAAACTAGTAGGGCAGGTAGAAGAAGCGCACTGGGCATACACTGATGATGTTGATATAAGTTGGGGATATTCAAGCTTCAACACAGTGCATGATTTTTATTTTCCGAAAACAGGTTTGGGAATATTCAAAGGCAGGCATATTCAGTGGTCAGCGGAAGGTTATCACGATACGCAATCAAGCAGTCGTTCTGACGGCACATTTGAATTTCAAATCGAGGTTGAAGTACCAAACGTACAGGTCGCTACAAGCATCGGTAATGCTACGCATGAATCAACAGCAGGTGGTAGCCACAATGTTGTTAGCTTTGAGGGGAACCTTGCCTCTAACAGGATTGGTAGTGGCGGTAGTATAGGTACGCAGGGTGGTAATTATCGCACGTATAAAAATTTATATTATGACCCGAAAGCGTCAACAGGTAGCGACCTAGTTACTAATGGTAATTTCAACTCAGGCACAGCTAACTGGACTTTAGGCGCAGGTACGCATTCATCTGGTTATGGGGCATACTCTTTAGCGTCACCTTCAAGCGGTCAGGGGTTTTCATATCAAGCCCTAACTACTGTTGTCGGTGAAGTTTATTCGGTAACAGGCAACATAACTGGCGGCAACATATCAGGAATGATTAGAATTTCAACTGCCGCAGATTTAGTTGAAAACACAACAATAGCTACAAGCGGTGCAATAAATGCCGTACAAGCTACTAGCTTTGAGTTTACGGCAACTAGTACAACAACCTATATAATCCTAGCTACATCTGGCGCAACCAGTCAGGGGCAATACAGAGGCTTTGACAATCTAGTTGTAAAACAGTATTTGCGTAAAACATACGTCCTCATCAGTACAACAGGTGGCACTATCGTACCTACTGATGGTACGCCAACAGCATTGTTTTATCACCCATATAGCGGTGCATCATCTGGAACCTATGCGGTTGTTGACACGATGAAGCAAACATTTAGAATGCGAAATTATGTTAATTATTTAAGGTTTGAACAGCAGGCGTATATAGGTTGGTTCAATGATGATATAAAAATACGTATCCGTTGCAAAAATACAGGTGCGTTCGGAAAAACTTTGACTATTAATGATATGAAAATATTTATGAACAGTAGGATAGTAGAATGATTGTTATCGGTTATCAAAAAGCAGGTTTTGAAGATGAAATTATTGATGTTGTTTTTGAAGAGCATGAAGATAGAGATGATGCTGAAGATGCACTCAATAGGCTCGTTTTAACACAGGACACAATAGAAGATACTTTGCTACATTATTTTTGGGCTATTAAACATGAAACAGGCTATAAAATTATGGCTATCAAAGATAAGACTGTTGGCGAGGAATAAAAGTGACTAGCGGAATGTAAAATTTCTGTTACAATTAACATTATTTAGGAGAAAACACAATGGCAAATCCATTTCAAGATACATTTCACCCATCACAGTCAGGTCTTGTCAAAGATATGATTGAGCATACTGGCTCTGGCGTTACGTCAGCAGGTGATGGTAACGTAGGTATAGGTTTATATTGCGAAGAAGCAGTAACAGTTAATTTTCAGTCTGCGGCAGGCAATACACGTTCTGTAGCAATGGCGGCAAACAGCTATCTAGTTTGCGGTGTTACACAAGTCAATGCCGCAACAGACGGCACCAAAGGCGTACACATACTGGTGGTTTAAATGTTCAAGAACACTATGGGATTACCTAGCATCGCAACTAGCAACCAAAGTGGTGAAGGCGGTGCGGCAGGTCTAACAGATATTGCAGGTTTATTTGCTAATGGCGTTGAGGGTTATTGGTACGACCCTAGTGATTCTGCGACAGTTTACGAAAGCTACACTGACGAATCAAACAATACCCCTGCTACATTTGGTGGCAAGATTGGCTATGTCAAAGATAAAAGTGGATACGCCAATAACTTAGTGCAAACAGACGCAGACCAAAAGCCAACATACGCTAGACAGTCTAAAGAGGGTCGCAGGGTAATAACTAAATATAACAACAAAGTAGTTTCCTTAGATGGCGTGGGAATGACTTCGAACTTCACCACTACCTATGCCAAGAACACAATTAGTAAGCCTTTTACTTCAGAATTTGATGCGTTTCGCGCAATTGAAAACTCAAATAATAACGTATCAGCAATTAATCTATCAGGCACTTCAAGTACTTTAGTTCAAGGCAATACTTACACCTTTCAGGGATACTTTAAAGAATATACAGGTGGTGGTGATGCAAATGGCATGATTATGGTTGTTGCAGGTAGCACGTTTGTTTCATTAGCATTTTCAGATGGTGCAACTGCAATTACAACAGGCAGTGATGTATCGTCACATTCAGCAACGCAAGTTGGCTCGACTGGTTGGTGGCACGTTGTTATAACTTTTACTTCTGCTACTAGCGCACTTCCGCTTTGTCTTGGCGCAAAAAATGGCTCACACACTGCTTGTGCTGATGGTTCAGGCTTTCACTTTTTTGGCTTATGCGTTGAGAATGGAAGCACAGCTAATGACCTTCAGGTTGTTGGTGCTGATGAGCATGATGTTATCGAGCATGACGATGCGACTAAAGCGTATTTCTATTTTAGATTTGATGGTTCACAAAAAGGACTAAGTGTACTTAGCAATCTTGGCTCAACTATTGATTCATTGACATTATTCGCGGCAACTGAAGTTGAAAATAATGGTGCTGATGCAAATATTGTTGAATTTTCTGACAACACAGATAGTGGCAATCAGGGCTATAGGTTGTACGTAGACGACAGTGGCGATGAAATGCAATTTCAAGCGAAAGGCACAGTTTCAAAGACTAGAGCGCATAGTATTTCTAGCTATCCATCAACACTACTAAACACAGTAGTGGTTGACCTTAGTGATGACTACGTTAGATTGTATAAAGATGGCACGTTAGTCGCTAGTGTAGATACAGATTTAGGGACAGGTGATTTTTCAGCTAGTAAAGATTTAAATGTTGGTTGCCGCAATGCTGATGGGTCTATTTCCAACGCCTTAAAAGGCAATATTTATCAGCTTGTCGGGTCAGGTCAAAAAATTACTAACACAAGTGATTTAGATGCTATAAACACAATTGTTGCCGCAAAAGCAGGGCTAACTGTCTAAGGTTCATTATGAAAATTAGCGAAGAAAAAATTCCACTATCAACTATTGTTATTGTGCTTATACAGATTGTGGCTATGGTCGCTTTTGCTACTAACCTGCAAGCTGACATTGATAAAACTGAAGTTGAGGTTGTTAGGCATGACGCGCGACTGAACGCTATCGAGTCAACGATGAACAGCCAAGAAGTGACTCTTGCCAGGATGGACGAGAACCTAAAGCACATCAGACTATCTTTAGATAAAATATCTGCAAAATGAGGCGTTTCGTTTTGCTATGCCTGATTGCTACAAGCGCATACAGTAATCAGCAAGATGGTAGCCTCAATACCTACAATGGTGAAAGCAGTACAGTTTCATCAAACAACACAACTAATGATACGTCTACTAGCAATACTTACAATGGCGCAGGTAGTAGCTCTGAAATACCTGTAGGTTCAGCAATCACACCGAGTTATATGTCAAACGGCATGGACACGTGCTTGAAAGGCACTGGCGGTTCATTGCAAACAGTAGGCGTTGGGTTATCATCAGGGAAATATGAAGTTGACCCTAATTGCGATAGACGCAGAGACGCAAAAGTTCTAGCAGATTTAGGCATGAAAGTTGCCGCAGTTTCGCGTATGTGCGAATCTATTATAGTATTTAGGGCAATGTTCAACTCAGGTACACCATGCCCTATTTTATCAAACGGAAGATTAGTTGTTGGGAAACGTGCATTTTTAGCTATGAAAACACAGCCTGAATTGTACATACCTGATTATGATAAAAATTCTGAATGGTATAATAGCATTCTGTTGATAGGAGAAGTAGGTGAAAGCGATGAAGAAGATATTATTTCTGTTAGCGATAAGTTCCGTAGCTCAAGCAAACGAACTAAATAATCTGATTGATACATCGTCAGCTATTGTTGACCAGATAGATAGGGGCGTCAAGCTTGTTGGCGCAGGGCAAGAGTTTGCCTACACAGGCACAGGGCTATCTGACGGTACGCTGTCACAGTCAGCGCATATCAGCACAGAACAGCTTGAAGCATACAATATGGCATTGTCAGGAATGGGTACGTATTTGCCTTACGGCTCAATACAAAATGTTTTACAGAATCAGGCGAGCGAAGAACTAGACCTGATGAATGATGCTGTTGATACTTTCACTGAAGTTGTTGTTGATATGATACAAGTCGTACAAGTCGCTGAAATGGCTGAAACTGCATCAACGCCAGATGAAGAAGCGAGCGTTCAAGATTTTGTAGTAGCTAACCAAGAAGTATTGACTATAACGCAGGAAGAAGTTGATACTTATAATCAGTCTGTTGATGAAATTGAGACACACGCTAACAACGCAAGTGCATTCATAGCTGTTGCCGCTAACACTGAAGCAGTTGAGTTTCTACAGCAGGGAGCAGAAAACAACAATACGACTGCTGAACAGGCTACAGTTACATACTCAAGTAGCAATCAGTGGGTGCAGGCCAGTTGGGCGAACACAAACAATGCTAGCGCAGTATATCTTAATGGTATTGGTAGTTTCGGTCTAGATATGTATATGTCTGAATCTGACATACTCGCTGTAGGCAGTGAATCGGAGTTCTATTTAGATTCGCCTATGACACATAACCACAATTGTTATATGTACGGTGATTGCGTTGAGTATTGAAGATAGCGAGTTGAAGATTGGCGGTCAAACTTTCAAAGGAGCATGGATAGCTGTTGTACTTGCGATAGGTTCAACTATAGGCGGTGGCGTATGGACAGCTAGCAGTTTATATAGTAGATTAGAAGCTGTTGAAGCAATACAAATACCAGATGTACTACCTATGCAGAAAGAAATCGGATTGATACGCCAACAACTGCTTGATAATGATGTAAGCCAATTACAAGCGAAATTAGCGACTTTAGGCGCAAACCTAGCGACTATATTAGAACAGCAAGAAAAGCTGTTAGAATTGAATTCTGAGCTTTCTACGCTATCTAAAGAGATAGAAGCCATGAAAGGCACAGTAGCGAAAGCTGAAGTGATAAGTGACAGCTTGAAAGATGCTGATGAAAGGCTAAAAATATTGACGCGTGAAGCGCAAGATTTGTGGGACGCAGTAGAATATTTAGCTAATCCATTGAGGTGATATATGTTACAGAATTTAATTGGTCCGATTGCTAATCTAGCAGGTGGATTTTTAAAGAACAAAGCAGAAGAAAAACAGGCGAAGCACAAGGCTAAGATGAGCATGATTAAAAATGATGCTGATTGGGAGTCAAAGATGGTTGATGCTTCTGCTAATTCATGGAAAGACGAATTTTGGACTCTTGTATTAGCTACTCCTGTGTTTATGGTAGGATATGCTATAGTAGTAAATGATGTTACAGTTATTGACAGGGTTCAGCAGGGTTTCGATGCACTAGCTGATTTGCCAGAATGGTATCAATATCTGCTGTTCATAGCTATCAGCAGTAGTTTCGGCATAAAAGGTGTCGGAAAAATAATGAGCATGAGGAAGTAGAAATGACGAAAAGCAAAACGAAAGAAAAGAAAAATTATTTCAGCAAAAAAGAATTGCGTTGTAGGCACACAGGTAAGCATGGTTTTGATGATGGTTTTTTAGAAACTTTGAACGCAATCAGAGAAGAATGCGGATTTCCGTTCGTATTGACTAGCGCATACAGAGACCCTAGCCACCCTGCTGAATCCCACAAAACTGCAACAGGTAGTCACGCATTAGGGAAAGCTGTTGACATTCGCGTCACAGGAGCGCAAGCTATACGTGTTATCGAAGTTGCCCTGAAACATGGAATCACAAGAATTGGTGTTCAGCAAAAAGGCATGGGAAGATTTATACATATAGATGGTTGCACTGAGGAAGATGGTAAGCCGACTGCTGTATGGTCATATTAATTTCATAGTACTCCTTAAGTTAGTTTCGCCCCAGATGTTTTGGGGCTTTTTTTTGCCTGAAAGAAATCACCTGTAAAATAAAAACTTTACAAATGAGGGCAACTCGTGTATACTGACTGTATCACCAGCGAGGTGATGTTCTTTAAAAACTAATCAAAAGGAGTCAATTATGGCTATTACACATGGCAAACCATTTTATTCTATAGTTCCACACCAAGATTTTAGACCTAAAGACTGGAGAGCAGAAAAAGCTAGAGTTGAAAAACTAGAAAAGCTAATTGCTGAAAAGGGAATTGACAAAAAATATAAAACTAGGGAAGAAGCAGAAAAATCTCTAAAGGCAACTTTCAAGAATGGTGGAGTATACTACGTTCAGGAACGAACGCCAGTTCATGGTTTAGGATTGTTCATCTAACTCACAGCCTCACTTCGGTGGGGCTTTTTATTGATTATTTTTAATAAATGTAAAAAAAACGCTTTACAATTATGCAATAATCAGTGATAATTATTACAAGTTAAAAAATTAATCAAATCAAAGAGGTAATAAAAATGTTTCAAGTAATCTTTTGGGAAGGTGTTGATATTGTAGAAATAGTTGAGTTTGATGATGCGCGTTCTGCGCTGAAATACAAAGAAAGAGCGTTGCGTAACTACAAACTTGGCTCTGTTACTGTTCACGATTTATACAACAAATCTAAAATCTGAGGAGAAAAAAATGGATATTATGAAAGACTTTGCTGAAATCATGCGCGAGGAGATATACGACCGCGAAACAAAAACTGACAGCCAACAGCATGGCGAGTACGATGCCTACTGTGGCTACAAGCCAAAAGCAAATGCCGATGCTACATATATGGTTGGCTACAATTCTATGCTTGACGAACTCAAGAAAAGTGACGAATACGCGCAAGAGCAAATTGATACGCATAATTCGGAACGTCAAGACCCTGATTACGGAGTGCCACATTATGAAAACCTATAATGGTCATCGTAGTTGGAATGCTTGGAATGTTAATTTATGGCTCACTAACGACCAAGACTACTATTATGGCTGGTGTTGGATGCCGAAAAATTATTCGCTAGAGAGGGCAATCAGGCAATTGATGAAGTCGTTACCTAGCAGAACACCAGACGGAGCAGTATTCAATCGTCTGTCAATTAAACTAGCAATAGAGGAAAACTGGGAGAATGCAAAATGAAATCAAGTGAATCAATAAAAAATTTGTGCGAGGCGTTAGTCAAGGCGCAAGATAGTATGGGTGGTGCTGTCAAAAGCAGTTCAAATCCATTTTTCAAGTCAAGCTACGCTGACCTAACCTCGGTCATTAAGGCTATCAAGCAACCATTCAGCGATAACGGAATCAGTTACACGCAATTTCCTGTCAACAGCGACAGTGGCGTGGGTGTAGTTACAAGACTGATGCACGTATCAGGCGAGTGGCTAGAGGAAGAATACACTTTGCCTATAGTGAAACGTGACCCACAGTCAGCAGGTTCAGCAATAACGTACGCAAGAAGGTACGCTTTGCAGTCTATTGCAGGTATACCTACTGCTGATGACGATGCAGAGTCAGCTATGTTGCGTGGCGGTCAAGATGAAAAAATCAATGAAAGCAGTGTGCTTGAGATTGCTGAGTTGATTCATTCTACATCAAGTGATGAGCAAAAATTCTGCGAGTTGTTTGGCGTGAATAATTTGTCAGCTATCAAGGTTTCGCAGTATGAAAGAGCGATAACCATGCTGAAAGCTAAAAAGGCAAGACAATGATAGTTCAAAAAGCCGAGCAGGGTTCAGACGAATGGTTTGCATTCAGGCTCGGCAAGCCATCAGCTAGTTCGTTCGGGAAACTTATAACTCGCACTGGCAAGCCAAGCAGTTCATCGACAGGCTATATCAACAACCTGATATACGAATCTATATCGGGTGAAGTCGTTAGAGGTCATGTGAGTGATGCTATGGTTAGAGGTACAGAGTTAGAGCCACTAGCAAGAGAAAACTATGAGTTTCTGAGCGGTAGTGAGGTGAAGCAAGTAGGCTTCATTACTGATGATGATTGCACTTATGGTTGCAGTCCTGACGGATTGATAGGTGATGATGGTGGGCTAGAAATAAAATGCCCGATGGGTGCAACGATGGTTAAATATCTGCGCGACCCTGAAGAACTGGTCAAAGCATACTGGCAACAGATACAAGGAAGTATGTGGGTGACTGGCAGAAGTTGGTGGGACGCGTTTGCTTTTCACCCGAATACTCCTCATGTTCTATTGAGGGTAGAACGCGATGAAGAATATATCGCAAAGTTGGCTGATGAAGTTCTATCGGCTGTTAATGAAATACAACGAGAAGTGGAGAAACACAAATGAGCGACTACGTTCAAAAAAACCTTAAGGGTAACTTGTTTAAAAACACCAAGAAAGAGTCTGAGACACAACCTGACTACACAGGAAGCGCGAAAGTAGATGAAGTTGAATATGCTATGAGCGCATGGATAAATGAGGGGAAAAACGGAAAGTATTTCTCTATTTCATTCACATCACAGGCTGAGTTACAGGCGAAAGGTATTGGTCAGGTGAAAGAGGCAGTACAGAGTACAGTAATGCCCGAAGATGATATTCCATTCTAGGAGAAAACTGATGTTAGACTTTGGTAGGTGCTTGATAGAAGCACAGGTTGTTAAGAATGTTACGAGTGCAGATTTGGCAAAACGTCTAGGAGTACACAGACAGCAAATCAATATATGGCGTAACAAAAAGAATGTAAGACTTGATACCGCACTCAAAGTCTGCGAGGCATTAGGTATGCCGATTGAGTTATTTTTGTTAAACAAATGAAAAAAATTCCTAAACAGGGAAGTTTAGGCTTTACATTTTGAAAGGAATCGCTGATACTGAAAACAGTCAAGAATCAAACGAGGAACTTATACAATGTATATTACAATGTATATTTTACATTTCATCAAATCGTTTGCTTCTTATTTGCTTGGGCTAGAGGCTGACGAACTCCTTAGATAAAACGTCAGAGCGTGGTTGACCCTCCAGACATAGCCTCAGATACTAGTCGGTACTAGTTGATGAATAGGTTGGATATCCGATACAAGCATACGACTTACCGCTAAGACGCATCGCCCTTAGATATTTATTTAGCCAACTGGTTAAAGGGTGAAACATACTTCAATTCAACGGAGCAATACTATGACAAAACAACAAAAAAGAGTACTTGATTACATTCAAGGTGGCGAAACAATCACAAGCTTAGATGCTTTCACACAGCTTGGCATAACGCGATTAGCCGCAGTTATTTTTGACCTTAAAAAAGCAGGTCATTTCATTGGCAGTCGCAGAATCCGAGTCAATAACAGATTCAATGAAAAGTGTAACGTCAGCGAATATTTTTATGGGGGTGACACTAATGCTATTAACTAATACAGGCGAGTCATACGAGCCACAGGATACTGACATCATTGCTTGGCAACGTGCATACCCTGCTGTCAATGTCCATCAAGAGTTAAATGCTATGGAGTCATGGCTTGACGCTAACCCTACTAGGCGAAAAACGATGCGAGGCATGAAGAAGTTTATCAATGCTTGGCTTTCACGCGCTCAAGACAAGGGTGGCTCGCCTATGGTACGCTCAAAATCTGATTCATCACGCGCAATATCTATTGAAGATAAGTTAGCTGATGTTAGTTGGGTGACGAACGAAGATACTAAAAGTCAGGCTATCGCGTTTTTCAATAACAAGTATGGCTTCCACTACAATAATGGCGAACGACACAATGGCTAGGTCAAGAGGTAACTCACCAAGAAAAATACTTTACAATGGTGATAACCCTAAACTAGTGCATGGCGAAAGCTATACGCTGAAAGAGTATGCCGAAGTTGCAGGAGTCACCTATAGGTGCTTCTGTAGCAGGGCAAATGGCAGGCGACTCATAACTGACAGTCAGCTTATACCTCACCAGTCTCACAAGGTTCCTAATCAATGGTCGCAAACTAAAAACACTGCTATAGGTTGGCTAGAATCGCCACAGGAACTGTTAGCAGATAAATGGTTAAGGAAAAAACTATGACTCAGGGTGTATTCACTATTATCCGCAGTAAAAGCGATGTTGACTACAAGATGAAATTTATGCGTGACAAATTTATGGATTGGGATTACTCAACTCCTATGGCTATAAAGTTTGAACCGTATCGTCATGCACGTTCATTATCGCAAAATGCACTATTTCACAAGTGGTGCAGGCAAATATCTGCAAGGTTCATACAGAAGCATAGTGAGTACACGCCTGAACTAATCAAAATCTACCTGAAAAAACAATTCCTCGGTCTTGAAGATATCAAGATAGGTAAACAAGTAATCAAAGACCAAATCAAACATACGTCTCAACTGAATGTCGGAGAAATGGCGCATTTCATGGACAAGTGCTATCATTGGGCGAGAGACCAAGATATTTTGCTATCTGTTCCAGAAGAATCGGAGTACAGAAAAGTAAAAAAATTACAGGAGAGGTAGTATGTCTAAGATAGACCCGAAAACTTTACTTGAACTTGATATACCTAAAACTGAAAGGCAAATTGAATACCTGAAAGCAACTATTGAATGCGGTTCGCACACGAAAGCGGCAAAGAAATTAGGGGTCAGTCGCAGAGCAGTAGACAGAGGTATCAAGTTAGTAGAAGCAAAGGCGGCATCAGTCGGAGTCGCTCCTCATCGTGATTTGACAAATCAGACGGCAGAGGGATTTGAAGCTAAACGCATCAGTACAGCGTATGGCGATGATGGCTCAGTAAAATTGCAATGGGTTATTCAAGAACCGCTCAAACGAGATATGCGAGCAAAGATTGAAGCAACTCTTGATGGGTTGACTGACGATTTGAGTGGCTTTAAAAAACCTGTAAAAGCACCGAAAAAAAATAATTCAGACTATCTAGCAATGTATCTAATCGGTGACCATCATTTTGGTATGTTAGCTGACGCTGAAACGAAACTTGACGATGATTGTTGGGACGTCAAAATCGCAACGCAGATATTAGTAGATGCTACTGACAGATTAGCGAGTCGTGTAGGTGATGCGGAAACAGCAGTGCTTGTTAATGTTGGTGATTTCTTCCATGAAGATGGAAAGCAGATGACTACAGCAGGCACACCAGTTGATGTTGATACTCGTATAGCTAGGACATTTAAGTTAGCAGGTAGGTTGTTTCAAATTTTGATTGATAGACTTTTGCTTACACATAGAAATGTAATCGTAGTCAATGTGCGAGGCAATCACGATAGCGACATAGCATGTCACTTATCAAGTTGCCTAGACTTGCTGTATGATAAAGAGCCACGCGTGGACGTTATGAAAAACTATTCAAAATTCATGCACTACGAATGGGAAAACAATTTATTCGTATATCATCATGGCGACAGAATCAAGCATGAGCAAATATTACAGGCAGTAATCACGAACCTCGATGATGAGTGGTCGCAGTGTAAAAACAGATATTGCCACTTAGGTCATATACATCATCACATGAGCAGAGAAGTTGGCTCGATGCAGTTCAGCCATTGGGGTAGCCTGACAGCTACTGACCAGTGGCACAGCGATTCTGGTTACGGAGCCGAACGCTCTATGACAGCAATTATTTACCATAAAGATTATGGGGAAGATTCAAGAGTGAAAATTAATGTTGATGCAGTCAAATGACAAAAATACTAAAATTCCCTAAAGGTGACGACAGTGATAAAGATGGTATCACAATTAACAAAGAATTTTGTCAAACTTGTAATGGCAGTCTTGATTTATGGTCTGGCGATAATGGCGTGGCTTATGGCGTTTGCACTTATTGCGACTTTCAAATTGGTAAACAGCCCATTATTCTTATGGTCGAGGACACGTGAATGGCGAAAAGAAAACCGCCAACAATAGCTAAAGAGATTGAAAAAACTGCTGTATTACTGCAAAGATTAGTTCGCCTCAAAGCATCTGATGAGAATGGTTATGTTCAATGTGTCACCTGCGACAAGATTGACCATTTCCAAAATATGCAGGGCGGACATTTTATACCTCGTAATAGGCGCAGGCTCACGCTGTTTGAAGAAAACATACACCCACAATGCCCACACTGTAATTGTTGGGGCATGAAGCAAGCGCATTATGTACTCAAATACAGAGAATATATGGTCGATAATTATGGTGAACGCAGGGTCAAGGCTATGGAAAAGTTAGCGTGGTTGCCACCTAAGAAGTTCGATAGAGATGAACTCAAAGCTATGCAAAGAGATTTGCGCGACCAGATATCAGAACAAGAGGCTAGAATAGGGCATTATTGAAAATAAATGAAAAAAATGATAAAAAAGTAAAAAAAACGCTTTACAAATGAGGGCAACTCGCTGATACTAATCATATCAAATCAATCAAAGAGGAAAGAAAAATGTCAAATCTTACTAACAATCAAATCCGAGCGCAAAAATGCCTTCATGCACTTATCGTTGAAGGTTCAGACTTTGAAGATGGCGGTTACGCTTTCATGGATGAAATGCTTGCTCAACTTGGAAAATGGGGTTGGAGCAGAAAAGAAGCCGAAGGAACAATCGGTAGCCTGCTTGATAGCCCTGATTCAAAAATCATGTTTTTCGACTACGTTGATTCTGACTGTGGCAAAGGTCGTGAAAAACTTTACTGGATGAACGCTTAATTAAATCGCCCTCGAGAGGGGGCAACTAATCAATCTGAGGAGATTATTATGAAACTTGTTATTGAAACTCAAATCCGAGAAAATTATGGTGCTCACGATGGCACTGCTGAAAACTGGAAGTATAAAGGTGGCAATACATACGAGTTCGCTCTGTATGAAGAAGCTACTGATGAACTCATTGCTGAGTTGTATGAGGCTGTTACTGACTACAATGATGCGTTTGAAGAATACGTCACAACTCATTTCGTTTGTTCAAGCTTGAAAAAAACCACTCCTGATTACATTGACCCATACAGGCTCATGAAAAAACTTGATGGTTCTTGGTGTGCTATTCAGGTTGCCGATATGGGCGGTAACTACAAAATGCGAACTGAAATACGTCACCTCACTGGCGATATGGCAGGCGAGCAAGAGTTAAGTTACCTGCGCGATGACAATGTTGTTTGCGATGTTTGGGGCAACGAAATCAAACCAAGCCTAAAGGTGCAATCATGTGTATAGGTCTTACTTATATGGATATCAAACGCAGGGAGAAAAAGATGCGCGATGATAAAGAGAATGCCAAAGGCATTATAGGTGCGATAGTGTTGTTCCTGATTTACGCTTTCGTTTCAACTATGGATTACCAAGACTGCGTTCGTGGCGCAGTCAGTTGTTAGGGGGATTTATGTCTAGATTTATGGACGATTTCATTTGGGCTTATATGGACGACTTTGCTTACCGCGAGTTATGCCTACGCGACCTTGATATTGAAGTTCAAAACGAAGCAGTATGGTTGTGGCTTGTTCATTACACAAGTTGGCACGTTGATATATACCCTGCCTCTTTCACGACTCATGCCTGTACGCTCGTCACTGATTTGTTGTTCGGGCCACTCGCTGAAAAGAGCAAGACGGTAACTACTATTTACAATAAAATGGCTGACGAATGCCCTGATAGCTATTGCGACGATGATAAGTATCTGAGCGAAGCGATGGGTTTTTTCAAAGATGAAGTTGCGCTAGATAACTTCGCTGATATTTGCAGGGAAAAGATATTTGATTACCTTGAGGAATCACTTGATGACCATATCCTAGACAGGATACCTAACCTGCTACTTCAAAACGAGGAAAAGGAGTATAACCATGAAGATAAAATTTAAGTATGATGCGCCCGAGTTATCGTCAGATGATGAGTTTTTCAGGTTCATGTATAATAGGGAAGCTGAGTTATGTGAGGTTGGTGATTGGCGTAACGCGCAAGCAATACATTGGGTCAGGGCTGACCTGTTAGGCGCGTCACAAGAATGTATAGTCAGAGCGCGCAATACTGACAGAGATGCGAGCATGGTAGCTTTCGCTACACATGATGACTATATGCGGTGGGCAAGGAAAGAATTTGACCTGCCTTTGGGGGCGACTAAAACACCATTTGAAAGATTCGTTGAGTCGCAAAATTATGATAGTGTAATACAAATAAACGGTATTGATTATGAGTAATTCTAAAAAAGCAGTTAAAGAAGCAAATAAAATGGCTGACAAGTCAATTAGAAAAGCAAAAAAAGAGAAGTTTCGTGCTGACGTTGAGGCTTGGCTAGAAGCGGACTACAGAGGTTTCAAGCGAGTACATATTGTGATGGCAGGTATTGCGCTATTGTTAATTGCTAGCTTGATAGTATAGAATAGTTGACGGCAAGGGACTCCTCCCCCTGATTAGCGAGATTGACCCACTTGTGCCAAAAAACGGGTCACCTACCTACTGTTGCATTCTGTAAAGTAATAAGTTAATATCAATAAGCATATATACTACCGCAAGGTATGGAGTGCTCTATGTTGCTCAATATTAATGCTCGGATAATCGAATGTGAGGAAAATGGTTGGTACGATTTGCTTGATAAACTTGAGGAAATCATACAAAGCCTAGTTGACAACCCAACGGCAGGCAGGCAGATTAGAACTGCTCTGTTGTATTGGAAAGATGCTGTTGATTGTCGCTCTTCATCTGTTCCCCCAGACGAACAGGAAATCATTATCCGTAATCCAATTATGAATACAAGACAGGAATTTGGAACGGAAACTTAATGATACCAAAAAAGATACATCAAATTTACTATGACTTGAGTGGTAAGAGCATAGAAGAAATACCGATGTTCGCTAACAGTTCAAAAGACTGCCAAAAATTTCCTGACTACGAATATAAACTGTGGACTCGGGAAGAATGCGAGCAGTTACTGCATGAGCATTACCCAGAATGGGTTGAACTGTATGATAATTTCAGATTTGAAATACAGAAAATAGATTTTATCAGAATGTGCATTCTGCATAAACATGGCGGTTTCTACATAGACCTCGATATGTTCATATTGAAAAAATTTGATGAATTGCTGAACAATGATTATGTATTTCATAACGTACGCAACGTCAAGCCAAGATGGTCATATATTGAAAACGATTTTATGGGTTCAAAACGTGACGGTAAAATATGGCTTTACATGATGAGTTACTGCGCCAAAGTTTATCAAGAAAAAAGCGAAATGAGTATTTATGATGTATGGAAAGGCAGGTTCGTTTTACAGACTACTGGACCAAAAATGATAGCTAACTTCATCAAAAAGAATTTCCCGAAATATAAACCTATGCGAATAGTTCATACAGAACACAACCAAGACCCTACTGATGATTACTACATCAAAGATTTTAAAGCAAACACATGGATAAAAAACCAAAGCGGAATAGTATTATGAGCAAATTGAAAATTACATATAAGTCGGTCAGTGAATTAGCAGAATACAAAAATAACGCGAGAAAGCATTCTGATAAACAGATACAGCAAATTGCAAAAAGCATCGAGGAGTTTGGATTTAATAACCCAATTGCTATAGATGAAACAGGAACTATCATTGCAGGTCATGGAAGGCTATATGCGGCTCGTTTGCTTGAACTTGATGTAGTGCCTACGGTTTTGCTAAAAGGACTAGACCAGGCTAAGAGGATGGCTTACGTCATAGCTGATAATAAGATTGCCGCAAACAGCAGTTGGGACGATGAAATGCTAGAAAAAGAACTGCTTTCATTGAGCGAGGCTGATTTTGACTTGGATATTCTTGGTTGGGACGTATTGCCAGAGTTCACACAGTCAATTGACTATTCAATACTTGACGATGATTTAGATGAAGAACTTGATGGTATGCAAAAAGCAGTCAAAAAAGCGATACAAATTGAGTTTATACCTGATGACTTTGAAAAGGCGCAACAGTTAGTGAAAGAGGCTAGGAATAAAGAGGTTTACATCGGTGCTGTATTGATGGACGCATTGAGCAGAATGAAATGATACCAATTTATATTCCGAGCTATGGGCGAGCTGAAACAATCAAGACGACTAGATGGCTTGACGAAAGCAACATCGCATACAAAGTGTTGCTACATACTAATCAGTGTGCTGACGCATACATTGAGAGCGGAGTCGTTAGAAAAAAAGACATTATTGTAACTAACGCGCCACGCGGAGTAACTAATCAGCGTAACTGGATTGTTGATAACCTAGCAAAAAAAGGCGAATGGTATATCTCCCTCGATGACAACATATCCACAATGAAAAGAGTCGTTGATGAATACTACTCAAGAAAAGCATTAGACGTAGATTCGCCTGATGTTATGCAGAAACATTTTAACCAAGAAATGACTGCCGATGAATATATGGGGCTATTGTATTCAGATATACGAGTAGCTGACCAAATCAAAGCAGAGTATATAGGCTACGCTACTGTTGACAATTACTATTTCAATAGCCGTAAATATAAGCCAGTCGGTTATGTGATAAGTAAAGCGTGTGCGATAAAGTATCAAGGATTAGGCTATGACAAGAACCTTGAGGCAATGGAAGATTTCGGATATTGCGCGAGTCAGCTAGTCAAGAATGACTGCGTACTTATCAATTCATGGATTAAGCCAGTAGCAGGGCATTATGAATCTGGTGGTATCGGTACTTATGAAAAGCGAGTGCCAAGAAAGATTAAAGACTGCGCTTATTTGATGGAGAAGTATCCTGATATGTTCAGGTACAAAGTTAAAAAAGGCTGTCACCCGAAAGCTGAAATACAGTTTCGTTTTCACAGTCCATCACAAATCAAAAAATGGAAAAAAGAATACGGCATACAAAATGATTAAACTGCAACTACAGAAAATTGATAACCCGAAGCGTATTGGCGATAGATGCGAGTATGTAGAGCCTAATGTCAAAGAATCGTGTTTACTATATGATGAAGATGAGTTAGTCGGTGTTTACATATCAGATGCAAGCAAACAGTTCAAGAAGTTGAGCGCAGTGATGAAGATAGCGAACCATGAGTTTCTATCTGACAATGTACCGAAATCATTGCTCGAAAGAGCAGATGTGATGCGTATAGTTAAAGAACAAGGATTGACGCGAGCGGAAGCAAAAAAAATAGGAACAGTTCAGTATAGTACAATCATCGGCAGTATTCCTAAAAAGCCATTGATGCGTAGGTCATATCATAATCGCAGTTCTGTTCATTCAGTTGATTCAGCAAGGACATTTTGCAAAGCAATGTTGATGGCATCGCACGAATTAGAAAACGCGATGTCAGAGTTAGTGCCAGAGTTATACAAGAAGCACAAGGAAGCTATGTGTGATGTGCAGAACGAATGGCTCTTCGGTGAGTTATATACAAGCAGTATTAGCAATTATAATATTGCCGCACCTTTTCACAGAGACAGAGCAAACGTCAAGAATACATTGAATGGTATCTACACTGTGAGGCATAATGCTACAGGTGGCTGTTTATATGTTCCTGATTACGATGCCTGTTTTGAAATGCCGAGTGGCAGTTTATTGTTCTACCCTGCGTGGAGAAACGTGCATTCAGTAACACCTATAGTGCCAACACATGATGGTGGCTATAGAAACAGTTTAGTATTTTATTCATTATCAGGATTTGAAGAATGAAAAAAGGAAGGCAAGGTGATGGTGGGGGCAGACCCGCAGTTACATTCACTGAAGAGCAAGTAATTGAACTTCAGGCTCTATCATCTGTACTCAACAAGAGTCAGGTGGCAGATTACTTCGGTATAACAGAAAAGACATTACGCGAAATTGAGAACAGACAGCCAGAAGTTTCTACCGCATATAAAAAAGGCAAAGTGAAACAAGTTGCTAGTATGGGTAGTAATCTAGTTAGGTTAGCAAAACAGGGTAATGTAACTGCTAATATCTTTTATCTCAAGACACAAGGTGGCTGGAAAGAGCAAGAAGCAGAGCCAGTAGAAATACCTCAAATTAATATCGTGGTTGATGGCAATGCGACTAACGCTACCGCAGAGTGAGATATTCTGCTCAGATGCTAGATTCAGGGCAGTTGTTGCAGGTAGGCGATTCGGTAAAACTTTTCTATCAACTGGTGAAATACTGCGTCACGCGACAACAGGTAAAAACAAAAACGTATGGTATATAGCACCAACGTATGGCGCGGCAAAAGAAATCGCATGGGATATGCTGATGGCATGTCTACCTGATGAGTATATAGCGCACTGTAACGAGTCAGCGTTGACAGTTAAATTAGTCAATGGTTCAAAGATTTCACTGAAAGGTGCAGAGAAGCCAAACAATCTAAGAGGTAGAGCATTAGACTTCGCTGTTTTAGATGAGTTCGCTGATATGCGACCAGAAACGTGGTATGAAGTTATACGACCATCGCTTTCTGATAGGTTAGGTGAGGCATTATTCATAGGAACGCCAAAAGGTCGCAATCATTTTTATGACTTATGGGCATCTGGTATTGACGGTTCAGATGGTTGGCAGAGTTTCCAGTACACTACGCTTGATGGCGGCAACGTGCCAGAAGGCGAAATAGTACAGGCTAAACTAGACCTCGATGAACGGACATTCAAGCAAGAATATTGTGCAGAGTTTGTTACTTACAGCGGATTGATATATTATGCGTTTAGTAGAGAGAATACTGTAAAGCGCATCAAAGATACTGGTGCTACACTACACATAGGTATGGATTTCAACCTCGACCCGATGAGTGCTGTTATTTGTTTACGCGAGGGCAGTGACTTATTGGCTATAGATGAAATCGTTATGTATGGGTCAAATACAGATGAGATGGTCGATGAAATATACAACAGGTATCCTAATCGTCACATTATTGTATACCCTGACCCTGCATCAAGACAGCGCAAAACGAGCGCAGGTGGTCGTACAGATTTGTCGATTTTACAAAACGCAGGGTTGAGCGTTAAGGTCAAGAAAGCACACGCACTGGTCAGGGATAGAATCAATGCGGTAAACAGTCGATTGTTGTCGAGTGATGGGACTAGGCATTTATATATAGACCCAAAATGCAGACAGACGATAAAAAGTTTAGAAAGGCAGACATACAAAGAGGGAACGTCTATACCTAGCAAAGATGGTTTCGACCACATGAACGATGCGCTAGGATATATGGTAGAATACTTGTTCCCAATCCGAACTGAATATGCAGTGCAACAGCCAAGTAGGTGGACTTGATGGTACAAAAAATTGATTTAGATTACACGCACCCAGATTACGACAACAACCAAGACGATTGGGAGTTTTTTCTACGAAGCTACATGGGTGGTCAGAATTATATTGATGGCGCATTTTTAACAAGATACATATCTGAAAGCGAGGGTGAGTACACGAGAAGATTAGACTTCACTCCTCTTGATAATCACTGCAAAAATATAATACACATATACAGCAGTTTCTTATGGCGCGTACCGCCAACTAGAGCTTTCAATACTGCCGCAGGTAACTCGGCATTAGATATGTTTATGAAAGACTCCGACTTAGATGGTCGTTCATTTGATGCGTTCATGCGACAAGCGCAGGTATGGTCAAGCGTATATGGTCATGTATGGCTAATGATGGATAAGCCGAAAAGTAACGCAGGTACTAAGGCTGAAGAACTAGAGCAAGATATTCGCCCATACGTCACAATGTTCACACCTGAAAATGTATTTGACTGGCGCTATGAAAGAACACCTAGCGGTAGGTTTGAATTAGTTTACTTGAAAGTGCGTGAGCAAATTAATCGCATTGACACAACTAACAGCGAATCATTTTTTCGTGTATGGACTAAAGACGAGATACAATACTGGAAGAAAGAAAACGAAGCTGAGTTGCTGATTGAAACTGAGATAAATACATTAGGCAAAATACCTGCTGTTTTCTTACCTGCGAATCGTTCAGTTTTGCGCGGTATAGGTATCAGCGACCTGACTGACATATCAGTAATGCAAAAAGCTATCTATCAAGAATTATCTGAGATTGAGCAGTTAATCAGAATCAGTAACCACCCAACACTAGTTAAGACTTTTGAAACTGATGCTAGCGCAGGTGCAGGGGCAATCATAAATCTGCCTGACGATATGGACGGTCAGCTTAAACCATATCAAATACAGCCGAGCGGTCAAAACCTAGATTCAGTTAGAGCATCTATCAGCGATAAAGTTGAAGCTATAAATCGCATGGCGCACATGGGTGCTGTCAGAGGCACTGAGGCATTGACGCAATCAGGCGTAGCGATGCAAACAGAGTTCCAAATGTTGAACGCAAAACTGTCAGAAAAAGCAGACTTGCTAGAGTTGGCAGAAGAACAACTGTGGCATATATTCTGCGACTGGCAGGGTATAACTCCTGACATAGAAGTATTCTATCCTGATGCTTTCGACTTGAGAGATTATGATAAAGAATTGCTATTCCTACAGCAGATGAAAGCTAGTGGCGTTAATTCAGGTACGCTACAGAAT
>TARA_R110002012_G_scaffold109699_1_pt1 | contig 22734 bp, 4 predicted proteins | sample TARA_R110002012 | Tara Oceans TARA_R110002012 (sample SAMEA4396515) | marine metagenome | biome: Westerlies Biome; feature: [DCM] deep chlorophyll maximum layer (ENVO:01000326); material: water (ENVO:00002006), including particulate matter (ENVO:01000060) such as... | depth 40 m | reverse complement strand
ATACAAAAAAATATAATAAAACTAAAATATATCCAATGAAAAGACATCAATTTAATTTAGAATTTTTAGGAGCTACAAGCCTCTTAGGTTTGTCTATATCGCAACATGAAACAAAATTAGAAGAGAGTGATGAATGGCATCAAACATTTAATATCTCAATAGGTCTACTTTTTATAACATTTTCATACAGTTTGATTTCATTATAACAGAATAAATCTGTATATTATAACTACCCTCTAAACGGAAGAAGGTTTCACTATTATATTAACTTATTAAAACTTGATTTATGAATTTAAACAACAGAATTCTAAGTGACATTACTGTCCATATGAAATACGCAAAGTACAACCCAGAATTAAAAAGAAGAGAGACCTGGAAAGAGCTTGTAACAAGAAACAAAGAAATGCATATTAAGCATTATCCCAAACTAAAAGATGAAATAGAAAAAGTATATGAGTTAGTATATGATAAGAAAATTCTTCCGTCTATGAGATCAATGCAGTTTGGTGGTAAACCAATTGAGATTAGTCCAAATAGAATATATAATTGTGCATACCTTCCAATAGATAGTTTAGATTCTTTTAATGAGTGTATGTTTTTATTATTAGGAGGAACAGGTGTGGGATATTCAGTTCAAAAACATCATGTTGCAAAACTTCCTCCTATCAATAAACCTTATTCAAAGAGAACTAAAAGATACTTAATTGGTGACAGTATAGAAGGTTGGGCTGACTCAGTCAAAGTACTTATGAAATCATACCTTAATGGTAGATCTTCTAGAGTTATATTTGATTTTTCAGACATTAGGCCTAAAGGAGCTAGACTTGTAACATCAGGAGGTAAAGCCCCTGGTCCTCAACCACTTAAAGAATGTCTTTTAAAAATTGAAGGTCTATTAAGTTCTAAAGAAGATGGAGACAATCTTTCTACTTTAGAGGTTCATGATATAGTATGTTATATAGCTGATGCAGTATTAGCAGGAGGTATTAGACGTGCAGCTTTAATTAGTTTGTTTAGTGCTGATGATAGTGAAATGATTTCATCAAAGTCTGGAAACTGGTGGGAACTAAACCCACAAAGAGGTAGAGCAAATAACTCTGCTGTATTAATGAGACATAAAATAACTAAAGAGTTCTTTATGGATCTATGGGAGCGTGTTAAATTATCTGGTGCAGGTGAGCCAGGTATATACTTTAATAATGATAAAGACTGGGGTACTAATCCTTGTTGTGAAATAGCTTTACGTCCTTATCAATTCTGTAATCTATGTGAAGTAAATGTATCAACAATTGAATCACAAGATGATCTGAATGATAGAGTTAAAGGTGCTGCTTTTATTGGAACACTACAAGCCGGATATACTAATTTTCATTATTTAAGAGAGATATGGAAAGAAACAACAGAGAAAGACGCTCTTATAGGTGTGTCAATGACAGGAATAGGGAGTGCCGCTGTGCTCCAAATGGATATGAAGGAAGCTGCAAGTATAGTAAAAACAGAAAACGCAAGAGTGGCAAAATTAATAGGAATAAAAAAAGCAGCTAGATGCACTACAGTTAAACCTGCTGGCACAACATCATTAACATTGGGAACAAGTTCTGGTATTCATGCGTGGCATAATGATTACTATGTAAGAAGAATACGTGTAGGTAAGAATGAATCCATATATAGTTATCTAACAATTAATCATCCTGAGTTAATAGAAGATTGTGTATTCCGTGGACATGATACTGCTGTAATTAGTATACCTCAATCAGCTCCAGAAGGATCTATACTTAGAACAGAGTCTCCTTTTGCACTCCTTGAGAGAATTAAAAAAGTGGCAACTGAATGGGTAAAACCAGGACATAGAACGGGATCTAATACCCACAATGTCTCTGCTACTGTAAGTCTTAAAGAGGAGGATTGGGATATGGCAGGTGAGTGGATGTGGAAAAATAGAGATCATTATAATGGTTTATCTGTTTTACCATATGATGGTGGTTCATATACACAAGCTCCATTTGAAGATATTACTAAAAAGAAATTCATAGAACTTGAAAAATCATTAATGAATATTGATTTATTTAATGTTATTGAAGATGATGATAATACTAATCTTTCAGGTGAACTAGCTTGTGCTGGTGGAGCATGTGAGATCAGATAGTGCCTAAAGCAAAAACAACAATCATTAATATAATATAAACTATTGGGGTTACATCTATACGTTTCATATAAATAAGATACGTAATGTAATCCTAGTTTATGTTAACTAATCGTTAAGGTTATATAAACTATACTTTAAGGTTAGCTCTTTTCCAGCTTCTATCTTATGTAGAGTTTTAATTTTTTTATAACTAACATTATTATCATCTTCCACTAATTCACAATTAGGAGTTTCTGAATGATTTATAAATCCTCCTAATGGAGTTCTAATATAGTCATGTTGAAATTCTGGATCATAAACATGTGTTATTCCCATGTCTATTTCAGCAGGTATATCCTCTTTAGCAATAATACCAGCACCGTGTATATCAGATGGGCCTATTGCTAGGTAATCTGGTAATGGTTTGTAAGGTTTCTTTATTTCCATGTAACTCAAGTTTTTGTTTAATTTTTAATTCCTTCCAACTTGTAACTTGGTTTTTATAAGATCTATTCCTATTATATTGATCAATATACCACTTTTTATATTTATCCATCTTACTTTACCCAAAAATCTTTAACAGTATCATAAGCTTTATATCTATTAATCGTATAAAGTAATGGTATAACATCACTCCATTCTTTAGCAACTTTCATTGTTCCTTTTCTAGAACCTCTTTGATAGTATATTGCTTTGTCTTTTGTAATGTCATAACTTGGATCCGCTAATTGATAACTGTATGCAAGGGGTACTTGTAATGTAGAAATTACAGCATCACCCATATCTCCCATCATTCTTGTTACAGCAATAGGAGAGTCTGTCATGAAAAACTGTTCTTTTAGTCCAAATGGAGTAAAGAACATAAGCTCTCTTGCTTGTCTATTAAACTGATAAACTAATGCATTCTCAAATCTTTTTCTGTGTATATTTTTATCATCATCATCATCATCAAATAATGAATCCAAAATCATAGCCATTGCAAAAGATGCCATCATAAACGCAATATCTGCTAGAGTTCTTTTCATACCCTGTATTTTATTTAAAGCTCTTTCATCACCAAACTCATATTTCATTCTTTTAACAGTTTTATTTATGCTAGCTTTTTCTTTAAGAAGGAATCCTACAAATGACCAAGCACTTCTATAACGTCCTTCCATCCAACCTAAATTCTCATCATAGTATTCTCTTCTATATCTAGCTTTAATAGCTGGAGCTACCCATTTTTTAAACTGGGCTGCTAACTGACCAAGGAAGTGTTGTTGAATAATCATTCTATCAGCATGAGCATAGTTACCATGAATTTGTTTGTTTACTTCACGGATATTATTTCTAAGATCATATCTAGCATTATCATCAAACTTAACCTTAGTACCATTCTTCTTTACCATAGTATCATAACCATCCTTTAGAGCCACGGAACCAGTATTATTGTTATACTGAAGGGCATCATATAGAGACATTTCATCTAATACTTTTCCTTTATTATCTAGTTTTTGCATTTTAGTTGACATAAGAATTGCTATACCAACCTTAGTCTGAACATTATATTCTGCTCCATCCTGAAATAAATATGCCCATGACATTCCTTCTCTAATGATTCCACCTTTACCTTTAGCTTTAGCTTGCTCACGTAGATCAGCCATATCATCCATCATTCTAAAATATCCCACTAGTCCATTGTATTTACTTTCAGGAATATATTCTTTATAACCACCTTTACCTCCAGTTATACCAGCCCAAGTAGAACTGCTGCCCATCTTCTTAACAACATCTTGCATTGCAGCTCCTTGAAATACTTTTGTAGCTCTTAACATTGCTTCTGGTTCAAAGTATCTACCACCAATAGTTTCAATAGCATTATTCATTCTACCCATTGCGTAGTTGTTAATATTACCCCACCAGTTTAAACCTACATATGTTAATGATGATAGTTGAATTAAGTTTTTAGAGATCTTATCTAGAGTACCTTCTGTCTGTCTATCATTATTATAATAAACCATATGCATCCACTTTCTTGCTCTAGCAGTTATATTAGACTCCTGCTTCATACCTACTGTAGTATCTCTACCTCTAATTTTTGAGAAAAGACGTTTTGTTCCAGAAGGAGAATAGTTTCTATTTTCAACAACTTTTTGGAATGCAATAAGAGTACCTTTAATCTCGTTCATTACTTCATAATTTTCAGCCATTGCAGAAAATCTTAATAAATTATCTACCATATCTAAACTCATTTGATTTAATGTAGGTTTAGACTGAAGATCATTTCGTCTTGTTATTAATCCGTTTTTCTTTTCTTTATACTCATCAATTTTTATTTTCTTCTCTTTATATTGTGATTCTAATAATTTTAATTCATCATCAATAGATTCTAATAATTTTTCATTTTGTGGTTGACCAACATAGAATATAGGTAATGTATCTATGAATTGTCCTTGTCCATCAACTATTACCTTTTCCTGTCTTGATGTTGTTCTCCATAAGTTTTTCCAGCTTCTAGAAGCTCTAGATGCTAATCCTGCAATTAGACCGCCTTCTCTTTTCATTTGAGTGAGAGCATTATCTCTAACAACAGGTATTCTCCCTATCATTTGATCTCTAACACTGCTAGGTAGTTTATCTAATAAAGATAAAAATTCTTTTTGAAAGAATGTAAAGAATTCTTTTTGTGCTAATGCTAATGAATCAGTAGGATTAGGATTCATAATCTTATCATACTTAGGATTTACCATATCATTAACTGCTCCACCTCTTGATGTAGTTCTTTTTTCTACATATTCTCTTTTTGGAAACCTTTTTGAAGTTACTTGTGAAACAGATCCATCTTCATTAACTTTAGTAACTACAGATTCTTGATAGTATTTACGGTAGAAATTGTTAACCTTTGTTTTTGAAACACTTCTTTTAGCTTGCCACCATCCCCATGTACTATCTGCATTATAACGGAATTCTAAAACTTCTTCTCTAGCAGCTCTAAATTCAGGACTATATCTGTGGTACTTACCGTCCACCCTTCTTCCATCTACAACAGATTCTGCTTCCATTAGCTGGGCAAACTTTCTTCTTGCAGTTTTTATTTTTTTATTCCATTCAAGTTCTTCTTTTGTATAGTCTTCTAAGTTGGCCTTAACAATATAATCTTTCCACTCTCCTCTATCATCAGTTAGCTCCGCCCTAACCTCATTAAATAGTGCATCATATTGAGGTCCTATTTGTTCTACATACGTTCCTTTAAAATTACCATCCTTATCAAAGTTTAACATATAACTAAAATCAACTTTACCTGGTGATAATTTTTCTAGTTTTGTTCCTAACCTTCTTAATTCTCTGTTTCTTTCTTCAACTTTATCAATTGTTTTTTGAACTTGTCTTTTATATATCTTATCCATCATTTGGGACAAAGGATCTCTACTTGTAGCTAGATCACTTGTACCATAATTTATAGAACTCATGTCTTCCATTTCAGTCATTATCTTATCTAACTCTGCATCTGTAAGATCTGTTCTATTTGTATTTGCTTTATACATTTCTCTTACGTGCTGGTAAATTCCTTCATCAACAAGTCCTTTATTTTTGTAAGCTCCATCCCCTCTAATCTTATCAACAAGTTCTTTTAAAGTATTTCTAAGTGCTTCCTTTTTGTTACCTAAAGATATATCTTCTGGAAGACTTACTACATCTAATCCTGCATATGTAGTTGCTACATCTTCCATTTTCATTACCATATCAATATAATCAGAACTAGTTTTATCACCAGTTTCTACATATTCTATGAATTGTTTTAATTCTTCTATGTTTTGTTGTAATAATTCTTCATAAACAACATCAGCTCTACCTTCTGTGATAGCAACATTTATATCAGTGATAGCTCTATCTATATTATCTAATAAAGTCTTAGTAAAGATTGTTTGTTTTTCTCTATCTAAAAGTTGTTCAATAACCTCTCTTCTTGTTACAAGTTTATCTTTATAATTTTTAACAGTCTCTACTTGAGCTGAATAAAGTCTTTCTTGTATTACATCATCTTGTGGAAGTGCCTCATCTTCATTAACATAAGGATCTTCTTCCATAGTTTCTTTATGTTTTATATCAGGATTTAAAGGAACAAGTTCATCAACCTGTGTTAGTGCTTGACTTGATGGATGATTAACTTCACCATCAAATTTAAAAGTACCTTTAAACTTTTGTTTCTTTCCTTTACCTGTTACATCAACATTAAAGTGTAAAGTTTTACTAATAGGATCTACAGTATATCCCATATTAATAAGCATTCTTCTATAAGTATTGACCTGTAAACCTTGCTGCATTCTGGTAGTTAATCCAAACTGATCGTTTTTCTTTAGTGATGGATCATACCAAATACTTCCTTCATTTACAGGAAATAATCTATCATACATATCTGTATTAATAGAATTCTTACTAACCTTTAAATCTATTATTTGTATTGTACCATCCTTATGAATAGCCATTAAATCTATGGTACCAGCAGTTTTTGAAGCTGCATCTGCCACTACTACTTGTGGAATTATAACAGCACCAGATTCTCTATATTCTGAAAGCTTATCTTCCATTTTAGAAATAGCTCTTATTGTTGCATCTCTATCAAGAACTTTCATTTGAGGTAGTAGAATATCAAGTGCATCAGCTTCATTAACTTCTTGTAAGGCCAAGAATTCCATTATCATATCAAAGTCATTACCTATATCTCTATTAATTTTATATAGGTTTTGAGGATCATCCATCCCACCTTTTATTTTAGTAGTTGTTGAACCATATTCTTCAAGAGTTTCTACATTTTTATAGATATGAGTTTTTTTATCAAGTATTACTAAAGGAGTTTCTGTTCCAGTTAGTGGACTTCCTGCTGTAAAGTCTGGAAATATTTCTTTATTACTAATAGCCTTATGAAATAGGTTATCTATTATCTGCTCTTGAATTGGTTCTGTTGCAAAATCTTTATATCTCTTTACTGCTGCTTCTAATTTTGGAGTTAATGAGTATTTAACTTTTGTATCTAAAACTGAATCTGTTGTAAACTTAAATTGTAGATCTTGAGTATTAAGAAGTTTAGCAATACTAGATAGTGTATTATTAGAGTTAAGCATAGATGCTGATACACCTAATCTTTTTCCAGATATAAAAGCACTTAGATCCTGTATAACATCTAATAAAAATTTTAATAGTTGAGCTATTTTACTTTTCCAACTTGATGTTGGTTCATTTTCATATTCTCTTTTGAAATGTCTAGACAATGCTTGAGTAACTAGTTCAAGATCTCTGTCACGTTGAGAAAAACCTCTTCTTTGATTATACTCTGCATCTATTTCCATTCTTAATTGTGGAAACATTTCTCTTGCTTCTTTTAAAAGTCCATCAAATAAACTTCTTTTTTCTAAATATACAGCGTCAACAAATGGATGTAGCACCTCTTCAATAGCAGTCTCTGATGTTACTCTACCTTTAATAATCATTACTGTACCCTTTACATAGTAACTATTTATCTGATCAAATGATACTTTTCTTTTTTGTCCTTCACTTAAGTTGTCGTAGTATTCTCTTGCTTCTTTTACTGTTGCTACTTGAATATTTAGTTGAGGAAATAAATCACTCATGTGTTCAAGAATATCTAAAACATGAGTATGATTTTTAATATTATCTTGAGCTATTAGATCTCCCTTTGTAAATATATTTGGATTTATGTCAACTCTATAGGTCTTATCTGTTCTCTCCATAGTTATTGCTTCTGGATTAACACCCCATAGTTTTAATATTTTAAGTGCTTTTATTCTATTTAATTCAGCAACCTTTCTATCTATTCTTTCTATTTGACCTGGCTCAGTTACATTTATATAGTACTCCCCATTCCATTTACTTATAAGCCCTCTGTTTGATAGGTTTGCAAGAACAGCTTCACTATACTCTCTCTTCTTAAGATTAAGCATAGTTTTTTGTTGATTTAAAAATTTATCAACTTGTTCCACAGTAGGTATTATGTCAGAGTTATTACTTTTTTGCCACTTATCTATAACGCTATCTACAAAAATATTTTTACCAAGTTTTCCTTGTAGACTTTGATACTCTGCACTATTTCTATTATAACATTTTGTTGCCATATTTTCCTATTTACTATAACATTTTTTAAGATTCTCTATAAAATCCTCTTCATTATACTGATTATTAGGATCATTAAAATCTTCTATTAACTCTTCTATATTAGATATGTCTGCCGCTTTAAAAAGCATTGCCTTATCAAGCTTTGTTAAGTTCTCATAAAAATCTTCTAAAACTTTATTCTCTCCAGGCTGAGTAGCATTTTCACTCATTGCTTCTTTCTTTAGTCCTGTTTTTGGTGCAGCTCTTTTTATAATTGCATCAAAGTCAGGCTCTCCCTTTTCACTTAGTTTTTGAATTTTAGACAAAGATACAGGATTATTATTATTATCTGATGTTTCTATTGAATCATTTGTTGCATTAATATTTACATTTGTTCCAGGACCTATTGGAGATTCTTGCTTTTGACTAGTAAGCTTACTAAACATATCATCTTGTTGTTGACTTCCATCTTCAACAGCACTTGTTGTTTTGTTTATTTTATCTTGTAAATATTGGTATGTTGATCTATCACCCCACATGAATCCCATTCCATTTTGTTGCATAGATCCAAATGTATCAAACTCTTTATATACTGCTCTGTAGCCTTCAACTTTACCAAACTCTTTATCAATAAACATTAATTGAGGTGTAAAGTTAGGATCAGATAAATTTGGTCTTTCAAACTTATTGCTTGTATATACTTCTTCTAATTTAAAAGTCCTATAGTCTGGCTTCCTTCTAGTTCCTACATTCATTGTAATAACTAAAGGGAATTCAAATTCATTACCCACTTCTTTAAAACCAGCTCTTCTTAATGATGTATCATATTTTTTTCCTCTACCTGCTTGCTTTTTTCTACCTTTCTTTTTAGTTCTAGCATTACGTCTGCTATACTTAGTAATATCTAATTCATTAGTTTCTTCATTGTATTGCATAGCCTCTCCTCTTTGCATTTTAATTTCAGGAATATAGTATACATTACTTCTACTCTGTAAATAACCTTCTGTTACTTCTGAAATTAATTCATCAAAAGACATTCCAAATAAATTTTTATACATTTGATCAGTAACTCTTTCGTTATTAAATACATCCTTAATATTTTCTGATACTAATAATAATTCATCTAACATAGCTGCTGGGAATGCACTTAATAATGTGCCCTCACTATATTGTAATCCATTTTTAACTAATTCATAGTGTAGTAAATGATATACGTTATGTCTAATATTTTCATCAGCATATAATTCTCTTAAGCTATTTTGAATGACTGTCATTTGATCAGCACCAATTCTACCCCATGTATTTGATACAGCCTGGTTAATACCTGATTTATTATTTGGATTCTTTGTATCCTTTGTATATACAAATTGATCTATGAAATAATTTGGTTTACCCTTTAGTTGAGTTTTAATATCATTTATAACATCTGCTATTGTAAGGCCGTCTGCATACTCGTCATATATCATTCCGTTTTGTAGAGATTCTCCTAGAGTTGCTTTTCCTATTCTACCAAGATACATTGTATACCCTTTTCCAATCATGTAAGAAAGAACATCTTTTTTTACTTTTTGAACTCTCTCTGGACTCTTATCTTTCATATTTGCTATAATAGCACTTGTAATTTTTCTAAACTCATCTGTTTCTGTTAAGAATACAGTAGGTGTTAGCTGTTGTATATTTTGGAATATCTTATAGTATGTTGCTTGGAATGTCTTTCCTTTGAATAATTCTCTTGAGTCAAAAGGAATTTCTTGTTTACCAAATTGTACATTATTAAGTTCAGATCCTAACTTCTCAAAACTTTCAAAAGAATCATACATTTCTTTCATGCCTCTACCTAAGCCTGCAACTTTAGTTACTAATGCTTGAAGATGTCCTACATTTTCTTTTAAAGCTCTAGCTTCTTGGAATTGCGTTAGTATAGCAAACCTTTCATATGTAGCAAGTTCTTCACCTTTTATATGTCTCATTAATAGTTCAGTATCAACATTAACTTTTTTAGAATTTTTAGCTGCTAATGCATCTTCTGCTAAAATTGCTGCTTTTTCTTTTTTAATCATTGAATCCATTCCTGGATCAGTAGGCTTTTCTTTATTGGCAACTAAAGCATACATACGCTTTATATCTGGTTGGTTAACAAGTAATATTGCTGTATTAATATCTACACCAACACTTAGTAATGTACCAACAGTAGCTAATGCATCTTTGTTTAAACCAAGTTTTGCAAGTAATCTTTCTTTTGCATTATCTGTTGCAGCTGTAACTAAAGCAGATATTACAAATTGTTTTCTTAAACCTCTTGTATCTGGCTTTCCAGTTTTAGGATCTATAGCATAGTCTCCTTTAAAACTTTTATATTCATAGCCGTTAAGTTCTAAGTTACCGCCTAAAATTGGTACACCATTGGAAGTTTTAGATCTTAAATCAACTTTATATTCTTTAAGTAGATTTAATACTATATTAGGCAATACAATAGCTCCAATAGAATTTGCACCTTCTTTATTGTTTTTCCATGCTTTATACATACCAAGCATATTGTCTATCATAACACCCTCTTCTTGAACCTGTTCTGCTAATTCTGGAAGTTCTTCTTCTATAAAGCTCCATACATCTTCTAAAGGATCAATTACAGCTGGCTCATAAGCAAGTCCAGTATCTCTACCATTTCTACCTTTTGTCATTCCTTCGTTACCTAGTAAAGCATACTTAGCATCTAATGCTGTATTACTATGTGCTCCAGAATATGGAAGTCTATTATTATTTTTCTTTAGATATTCTGCAAACTCTTCTCTTGTTACTGGCAGACTTAGTAATCTTAATGCTCCAATAATTTCTTCAGAAGGAAGAGAAACATCAGCATCTAAATCTATATCAATGATTCTTCCTCTATTGCTCCACTTCTGTGCAGCCATATGCATAGATGTACCCTTTTGTTTAGACTCTGCTTGTTTATATCTAAGGTACTCTTCATATTGCTTATCAATATCTTTTGTTTTTCCATACTCAACAAACTCACCATCTTGTCTATAAAACTCTTTAAATTGTACATATAGTTTATCAATATCAAAGTCAGCCCCAGATATTTCAATAAGGTCTGGTGGAAACACACCTGAAGAACCATAGAATACAGGCATAAAATCTACAAGTCTAAGATTGATTGCTGAATGTTTATCTTGTGATGGAATACGTGTAGCAAATGCTTTTGATATTACATCTGGAATTCTTTCTCCTGGTTTAATATTTTTTAATGATTCATGATATGCAGGTAACATCATTTCAGAATATACTAATCCTGTTTCATTTCCTTTCTCATCATATTCTTTTACATTAGCTTTTAATTCATCTACATATATATCTCCCACTTTCATATCTGCAAATGTCTTGTCAGCAACATCTGTATAGTTGTTGTATTTTATTTCTGGTTTATTTTTAAGATTAACATAATCTTGCATTCTAATAACTTCCCATTCAATAGGTTGTCCTGTTGCAGGATCTAATTGTTTAACCTTCTTAATTACTTTCATACCTTGACCAGATACTAATGCAATTGATTCACCATTTACTTTTTCACTCATTACACCTTTAGTGAAGAATGACATAAACAGCTCTTGGAATTTATTAATTGTGATAGGATTGTTTAGATCATATTTTGGTTGACCTGCCTCATCTACTTCAAATAGTTCCATAAATTGAGCTCTTGCTCCTGATGAAGTTAAACTATCTTTTGCATATTCTAAGAATGCATGTAAATCAGGAGTTACTTGTCCTTTCTTAATACTTGATTGTAACTCATCTTGTCCTTTTTGGAAATCAAATATTAAGTTTCTTCTATCTAAATACTTAATCTCTACCCTATTACTTACAGCATCATTGTAGATTTCTCTTATCTTACCTATTGTAGTTTCCTCACCAGCAAACATTACTTTAACACTATCATCTTGTTCACTTGTGATGATTTGTTTTATTTGTGTTGGATCAATAATAATTGCTTTATTAGATGGGCTTACTTGTTGTAGTCTCATCCAACGTGCATCAAGATCAGTTATGTCTTCAGGATTTAATTCTAAATTAGCATCAAAGGCTCTTTGATAATTTATAACATTTCTTTTTACCATTTTAGAAGCAGACTCTGGAACAGCAATAGCAATAGTTTCATTTCCATCTTGCTCTATCTTTTCTAATTTTAATCTTAGATTATGCATATCCTCTCTTCCTGGAAGAGTGGTTTGAAAATTAGATTTTGGATCAGAAGTTAATGCTTTTGTTAAAGTAAATGCAGACATTTTTAAGAATGTCTTTCCATCAAAATATACAAGCTTTTTAGAATTTAAAATAGCATCCAATTGTTTAAATCCATTTTTAGAAATTCCTGCACCATAAAATTCATCTATACTGATGTCTTCCCCAGCTTCTATTTTATCTAATATTAAAGCTTGTGCTTTATTAAGATTACCAAAACCAAACATCATATGTCTAAATGCTTTTGTAGTCATCCATAATTGAGCATCAGTTTCAGTGACTTTACCTTCTTTACCTTTTGTATTATATTTAGAAGGAGTTTCAACATCAGTCATAGTTATAAGACTAATATTTTTAGTAGGATGCATTACTCCTAATTCTGGAGCAGCAATAACACTTTCAGCACTTGCTCCAGCAGCATTTAAAGCTTTCATTCTTTTAATCTCATCTACAACATCCTTAAGACCTAAAGCTCTATCACCTAAAAGAATTTGTTTAACGGATATTCTATTTAGATAATCATTGAAAAATATTTGTTTAAAATTGTGATTATCTGTGTTGTTATTTTCAAGATTAAGAAGAGTCATTGATCTCTCTGTATTCTTGTTTGTTTTGCCTTCTGCTGTTGTTAGTTTACTAGTTAATCTTTTATCTATTTGATTAATAGCCCCCGTTTGTCCTGGACCTATAACCTCCATAAACTCTTCAAACTCCTGGTTTAATCTTTGAATAACTAATGCTCTAGGATCAATTCCTGTATTCTCTTTAGTCATCTTGAGTGCTTCATCAAATGATATAGGATTACCCTTGTCATTAACTTCAGTTCTTGCAATTCTTTGTAGTTCTTTTAATACCTTGTCTTCAGTTGCTATTATCTCTTCACCTAATTCTGTTATCTCCGTTTCTACTTCAGAAGAAGGTATAACTTCAAATACTTCAAGATCTTTTTTGCCGTTAATCCAATCTCTTTGTCTAGCACTTCTAACCCATATTGATTCAGAACCAAGCTTTACTTCATGAGTATGAGTACCATCCTTTGCTTCTGACCAATCATCATTTAACATTTCTTTTATAGTATCTACATTATATGACTCTGCAGAAATCACACCTTTATATGTTACTGAATAAGTTTCTTCAGTTGCTTTTTTACTTTTTAAAGTGTAAATAGGAGTTCTTACTGACTCATCCTGATTAAGACCTAATTTCTTATTATTATGCCCAACCTCCCTTAATATTATACTTGTCCCAGATTGTGTTGACTTTACTTCGGCAGGTCCTAAAGCAAATTGAATGCCATCTCCAACTTCTCTTATTGTTTGTGAAGTTTTCTTTTTACTCCTTAATAATTCAGCAGTGCTTCCAAATTTAGACGCTCTGTCTGTTTTATTGTCTTCATCATTTATATCTTCAACAGAAGTAAATTCATTATAGCCTTTAATATTATCTTCTGTATATCCTTCTGTCTGTTGTACCTCACGTTGAATTCTATCAAATTCACTCTCAACTTCTGCCATAACTTCATCTACATATTCATCAGTCATTGTAGATTTTCCATTCTTCAGTTGTACTGCGGTTATAATAGGCAGAGGTACAAAGTCAGCTGTATTAGACTCTGCAATTACTGTAACGTTAATTAATGAAGTAGCAAATGGTGCTTCTATTATATTTCCATAATCATCTTCAGTTTCATACGTATTTTCTGGAACTTTACCGTTTAAGTTATTATAATCAGCTATATAAAGATTTATCATTTGAGATACAAAATCTTTAGGTGTAGAATCTCCAAATGTTACAGCTCTTCTGCTTAGATCAATACCATTAGATGCTTTAAAGTTACCTTCATTATCAGTATTTAGATCTACTATTTTTTGTCCAGCTACTCTAGATATTCTTAGCTTACCATCCGTAGCTAGTTTTCTAAATTTAGGATTGTTTAATAAGTAGTTAGAATTCAAGAACTTATCTGTATCCATCAATTCATCTATAGCATCTTCACTATTTAATTCTGCTATTTTTTCTAGATCATAAGTTGGCATTTGGTGAGCGTATATAAGTTTTCCTTCTGGATTTCTAAATACTGTAGCACCAACTGTATCATCAAACGCTGCATTTAATCTTGCCAGTTTTTTAATTCTAGATTTTACATCTGTACCTTCTGCATTAATTTCACTTTCCTCTTCTTCAACAGAAACTTCATTCATATCATAGAATAAATTTCCTGTCTGACGGTTATCTTTTGTAAGTCCATGCTTTGAAATAGCAGTCTGTATCTCAGAAATATCATCTAAATTAAATTCTATTTCACTTGATTTAAATGTATTTAAAAAGTTTGCTTGAGCATCTGTTTTGTTTTCAATACCGTTTGATAAAATTATGTATTTAATAGTCATCCAACTAATATCAAAACCTATACTATTTTCTATTTGTCTTTGAATTCTTTTTGATGTTGAATTTAGCTCTTCTTCTTTTATTGATTCTTTATTAGAATTAAATACAATACTAGCCCAAGGAGAAAGTGCATTATCAAGAGCATTAGGATTTGTATTTAAATTTTCTAATTTACTTGTATAGTTTCCTTGCCATTTATCAGTTTGAGTATGAGCGTCATCTCTATGGTTTGCTTTAAATATATTTACAAGACCTTTATCTGTATCTGTTTCTAAGTAATAGTAATCTGTTCTAAATTGTGAAAATGCTTTTATAATACCGTTAAAGAAATTTTGATTAGTTAGTTGATCAAGATTATATCTTCCTTCAATAAAGTCTTCCAATGTAATATTAGAAAGATTAGTTTTAGTAAAGATTGCATCTATAACTGCTCTTGCATCTTCACTTGATTCTGAAAACAGTTTTAATTTAACAAGCATACTATGTACATTAGTCATACCTGATAGAGATTTCATTAATGCATTATATGATGTAATATAGTCTACAGGTACAGAAACTATTTCTCCAGTAAATTCATCTTGCACTTCCTTAGTAGTGGTTGCAAGAAACTTACGTATACCTTTACTTAATGATTTCCAACCTCCTATTTCATTTGCATTTTTTTCATATTCCTCTGTTGTCTTAACTTGACCCTCAGTACTCATGTCAACTTTTTCTAGAACTTCTAATTCAGATGTAACATCTTCATCAAATAATTCTAGGTATTCTTTAGCAGAATCTTTAACATCAGATTTATACTCTTTTAATGAATTATATCTTTCTTTTAGCCTTTTTCTAGTTTCTCTATTTATTTTACCAGCATAATAATAAATTTTATTTCCATCAGAGTCTTCTACTGATCTATCAAAAGCATACCTTTCAGTATACTCATCTATAGTTTGATCTAGGATTGCTGAAGGATTATATTGTCCTGTAAAATTAGGATCATCCGTAAGAGTATCTAATCTATTAAGGTACATAGCTCCTATTTCTGCAACTATTCCATTTGTCTCTTTAGCTGTAAAATAGTTATTTATATATATTGTTTTTCCATCAGGAATTACTACCCCATTTCTAACAGTTGGTCTAGTTGATCTAATAGGATCTCCTTTTCTAATTGCTTTTAATGCTACAGAAGTAACAGAACCAGATTCAGTAACCTCTTCCATAGCCTCTCTAGTAAATCTATTATCTGCAATACCTGCTTCTTTATATTTACCAGAATCTATACTTGTAAATAAGTCATTTAATTCTGAAGAGTTATACCCTAAGAAAATATTTTTAATCCATTCTAATAAACGTGTAAACCAACTTTTAACTTCAGTTCCTATCTTAGAAGATCTTGGGTTTGTTTTAAATTTCTCAAACTCATCAGCTATGTACTCTTCATAAATTCTTTCATCTAGTGTTGCATTATCCATCAAAGCATATGACTTTGCTAGACCTCTTAATGTTACTCTAGCTTGATTCATATTTTTAACAAATACTCCAGGTAATATTTCGTAACCTTTAGAGCTTTGCATTTTTTTACGTACATCATTTTTAGCAATACCTAAATACTTTTTAATTTCAACATCAGTAAGTAACATTCTAAATATACCATGGAATGCTTCGTGGTATCTAAATGGAGATTGTTTTCCTGTATATACCTTACCTACAAGATCTTTTATATTACCAGAAACTTTAGATAGCTCCATAACAAAAGCACCTACAGTAATACCATTAGCTTTTAGTCTTTTAGCTAAATCATCAATGTCACCAATCATGATAGCATCAGGTAAATTCTTTTTCATCCACTGTACAAATGTATCAATGTTCTCAACATCATTACCATCAAATTCTGGTAATATTTTATAGCCAAGTTTAGATTGTAATTTTTTTAATTCAGTATTTAGTTTTTTAAGATCATCATCTTGATCCATCATTTTATCAACTTCAATCTCTATCTCTTCTATAGGCATATTAGGATTTGATTCTTTTATTTGAGCCATAAGCTCTCTTTCTATCCTATCCTCAGCTTCAGCTATTTCTTGTCTTTTAGCTTCTATTTTATCTATTACATTTTGATTACCTGATTCTTGTTGTAAACCTTCTTTATTTTTTTGAGTGGCAGCTTCTTCAGAAGTTAATCCATCAAGTATATTTTTACCTTGGCTTTCTAATGCCTCTAGAATAAGTCTCTCTCTTGGTGTAAGTGGTTTGTCATTTGCAATCTTTCTTCTTATAGGCATTAAAATACCTTCAGGAAGATTCTTAAATTCTTGATTCATTAACTCTGCCCAAAGTTCATCTGTTAATTCAGTTTCTGTAACATTGTTAATACCTTCAAGAATTCCTAGATCAACAAGTGATTCATATGCTAATCTTTGCATTCCCTTCTGACCAGTTTCATACTTTCCTTCAAATTCTACATAACCTTTACTAGTTTCTTTTTTAGTCCAACCTTTTTCATTACTCCAAGTTTGAATAAATGGTTCTCCTTTTTGTATCTCTTCTTTAATTTCTTTTAGATTTTCTGCTGTATTCTCTTCAGCTTTACCAGTACTAATAGGACCACTTCCTTTTATGTTTCTTCTCATAGCATTAACTACTAATGCTTCACTATACTCTTTAGGATTATTTAGAATATCTTGCATTTCAAAATCCATTAATAGATTATTTCCCTTAGCTGTTTCTTTGGCTTTGCTAAATATAAAACTTTCTATTCTTTCTGGAGCAATATTTTTTTCACGCATTAAAGCTACTGCACTTTTACTTTCTTCACTTAAAGCTTCTTCTAATAATGATATTCTATCACTATTTTTAGTTACCTCTGGTATAGTAAATTTTGATTTTGGTATTTCATAAGTATTGTCTTCTTCCGTATTTGGTGTTTTTATTTCCGGATCTTTTTCTATGGTATCCGGAGTTGTCTGCGTTACTGTATCTTTTGTTGTATCTGCACTATTTATTTCTGCTTTAATATCAACTTCATTTGTATAGTTAATATCAGCTAATTGTCCCCATGATACATTTTCTATAACTCTTGCTGAAGCACCAACATCTATAAGTTGAGTTGGATCAGTCAAGTTAGCTGGAATAGATGGAGAAAAGCTTTGCATTGTAAGACTGAAGTTAGTTTTCTTAAACTTCTTATTTCTTTTTGCTTTATCTGCTTCTACTCTTTTGAATTCATTATTAATTGATTCTATTAAAGATTTTCCATCTGTAATAAGTTCAAAGAATTTTGGTTCAAGAGCTATTGTTACTTTTGTATCTCCTCTTTCTACTTTAAAGATCATCTCACCTGTCTCTTTAAAATAGATCTCTATATCATCTCCTACAATATTTGAAAGTATATAAAAACTCTCTGACAATTCTTGATTAATCTTATCTCTTGTAAGTATTGCTTTCTTCTTATCTAACTTTCCTTTATCATTATATGCTTTATCAAGAAGTTCTTGTTGTTTATTTTTAATATCAATAGCAATATCATTTAAACTTTCTTCTGATAATGGATCTAGTTTAATTTCAAAATGATGAATTGTACCATTTGGTAGTTTCACAAACTGCAAGTATCTACCTGATCCTAATTGACCTACAGATAATAAACCTTTTTTGTGAATATAATTTGTAATCTCATTTGATACTGTTTTACCTCTTGCACTACCTGGATCAATAGACCATACTTTTGTAGAAGCTCTTCTTCCTGTATCTCTTGATCTTTTAGTGTCATATATAATTATCTCACCATCAAAATTTCTATATGCTGGAGGTATATCTGCCCATGGTGTTGAAGCACGTTTAGCATTCTTTTTAGCAGCAGGAGTTCTAGGATTAATAGGATTTCCTTGATTATCAACATACCATCCTGTATAACCAGGCAATATATTTAATTCAATATTTTTTAAGCTGTCTATTTTAATTATAGTAGAACTTTTACTTCCAATTCTACTTTCAAATTCTCTAGTTATTAAATTAGCTTTTGCATAATTTCTTCTAACCATTGCTGCTACATCTGCTGCATCTCTACCGTTAAGTCTAAAAATTCTTTCTGTTTGTTCTGTAGTTATTTTATGTCCCTCAATCTTTTTTCCAGTTGCAGGATCTACTAATGTAGCTATACCAAGACCCATCATTTTACCAATAGGTCTATTACCCAACATTATAGTAACTTCATATTTGTTTTCACCTTTACGTATAGATGGATTTGGATCAAATCTAGGATCACCTTGATATGGTTGAAGATTTCCATTTTTTACATCATTTAAATACTGTTCATGAGCTGGATTCTTTTCAACTAAGAATGTAATCTTTTTCCTATCTTCTTTTGATAAACCTCTCAGAACATCATCAAATGATAGTTCTGCTCCTTCTTCTGGTACTGGATGATTTTTAAATTTTCCAAACTTAACTTTACTTCCATCAAAAGGATATATTTTAACTGGCTCAAATGAACTAAGTTTTTGTACTGTTGTGCTTATATCAAGAGTTGTTTCTCCTTTCTTTTTCCATCCTTGAGTTCTCCACTCATCTTCTGTTATATAAACTCTTTCATCCTCTCCCTTTTTAGCTTTAGCTTTATCAATTGGTACTAAATAAAGATTATTATTTCTTCTAACCATTTTAGGATTAGATCTAACAATATATTCATTATCTGCAGAGTCAATTACAATATCTGAGGTTGTCCACTTAATAGGCTTTCCTTGATCATTCTTACCAAATTCAAACACAGTGTCTGATGGCATATTTCTCAATATATAATTGTATGCTTTTACTGCATCTGTCTTTTTTACATATCCAGATCTAATTACTTTTTTGCCTTTAGGATTTAAATTCTCATAGGTTTTCCAAACTCTATTTTGAGGATCTTTATCTGATATATAATATTGTACATCTTTATTATCATTTGAATCATAGTTAGTTACCTCAATGACACTTAGTCCAGTAGTCTTATCTGTAGCAATTACCTTTTGATTACCATCAAGCTTATCTCTTTGTACTCCTGTATCTTTAGACATCTTTACAGATACATCTGAAATACTAACATTGTTTTTAGTAAGTATTCCATTTGTTCCTACAATTAGAGGATTCTTTTGGTTTGCAGTTATCCAATCTTCTAAAGTAGGATGTTTATCTTTTGTTTCAGCAGACTCTGACTGATACATTTGATCTAACTCATATCTAGACTTTATAATATTTTTTCCACCTTGTGGTGAAGCAGCCCATTCATTCTTACTCATAAGTGGACCCTTCTCAGAATTCCAAGTAGATTTGTATTCTTTATATTTTCTATTTATAATATCACGTGTGTCCTTATCTTTTTGTAGGAACTGTTGATATTTACTTCTACCTGTAACACTTTCAAAATCAGGCTCTGCTTGAGTACCTTCTGTACCTTCTTGTTCAGCTTCTCTTCTCTCTTCTGAAGTAGCATCAGTTGTCTCAGACTTATCTACTTTAGTTGCCTCATAATAGTTTTCTTTAAGACCTTCTATAGTTGCCCACTTTAATGGATCACTATTTTTAGTTATCTTACCCTCACTATCAAAGTAATCTTTAGGTATTGTACCTTCTTCTAGGAATGCTTTTGTTTGATCAGGATCAGGTTGAATACCCTCATCTGCAAGATCTTTTAAGAATTGTTTACGTATTATTTGATCATGATATTTTTTAAGTTTTACTGTAAGATTATTTTTATCTCTATGCTGTTCCCATGCTTCACCCATTATAGCAGCTAATCTATCTGTCATTTCATACAGATTTTCAGGATTCATAAGTATGTTTGCAGCTTGATGGAAATCAGCAGCTCTTCCTTTTAAGTATCCAAAGTCTATAATCTTTTTTAAGGTAGGTACTATTTTATCATTTATAACAAGGTCATCATTTGTTTCAGCTAAGAATTGAAGATATGCAACAAATGCAGGTTTTAATTTACCCATTTTTCTTTTATCATATCTACCTATATTCCTAGATTTTGTTCTCATCTGTTGACCATCTATTTCAAATATATCATAGTACATTTGACCATTAGTCATAGCCTGGTTTTCTTTAGCATTGAATATCTCAGAATAATTTTTAAGGAGTTCTAATTTCTTTTTCTTTCTAGCTAATAGCTCTTTTTCTTCAGCTGTCTTAGCACCTAGTCCTACTTCTTTTTCTAATAAAGTTATTTCTTTTATCAAACCTTCTCTACTTGTTAGAGCTCTAATGTCACTTGCTGAAATACTTCCTAATACAGGATCAGAAGATAGTGTATTATAAATATCATTTGCTCTTTCTAATGATTGCTCAAATGTAGCTTGAGTAAACATGGCCATCATTTTAGAATGTTCAAAAGCTATTTGTCTTAATTGTTCTTCATTATATTTTCTACTATCTTTTTTATATTTAGCAGGATTAAAAGGATTAACAAATTCATCTTTCATTTTGTTATAACCCTTTTCAATACTTTCAGCCCTATCAAGCATTTTATCAATACGTCCTCTAATTTTTTCTGGAGTAGACGCAACAGAGCTAAAAGCCTCTTTTAATGATACATCATCTAACTTCTTAAAGTCTTTAAGTTGTTCAGTAAAATTACTTAAATTTCCTGTTGCCATTACAGTATATAAAGCACTAAATGTAGCGTGGTCTTTAGCGTCCATAAAACTGGTTATGTCATCTGCACCAGATGCTTCAAACATTGCAGTATTTAACTCTTTCTGAGTCATAGCATTTAACTTCTTAATATCAAAATATTGAGAAGGATCTGCATAAACTTTGTTTAATGTTTTTACTGCATTATCTATTTGTTTATCTCTTTCAGCTCTGAAATCAGCATAGTCAGTTGTTTTCATTACTTTATCCTTACCCCATCTTAATACATTTGGAGCAACATCAAACATTAATCTTTGAGGACCCTGTACAATTCCACCCATTAAGAATCCTGACATAAATGTATGTAGACCTTGACCACTCCATTGTGAACCTGCTCCCTGCTTAATTGCTTCTGCAGCAGTCATACCTGAAATTCTATCTGTATGTGTATAATTACCATACATAGATTCTGTTCCAGACTTATAAGCTTGTGTCATTTGTGCCAAATGAACATCATTAGCAACTCCCATTGGACTATCATATAGACTTGTAAAGTAAGATTTTACACCATGTGATGTAGCTTCTTGTGCAAGTTCTTGAATACCCTCTGCAAAGTTTGCTGTAGAATATCTTAATGCTGTAGCACCCATGTGTTTCCAACTAGCTTTAAAACCAGCCTTCCACATTCTTCTCATATTCTCACCAATAATCCACTTCTTACCCATATCTACAAATGGGTTTTCTTTCAATCCTTTTCTCATTAATATTCTACCCATAGGTCCAGATAAACTCTCATCCATTATCCTACCCAAAGGTTTAAACCCTCTAAGTGCACCATCCAATACAAGCTTATTACTTAAGTATATAATAGGCATATTAATCATAGAAGTTGTTAAAGCTGCTGCTCTAGCATCACCAACAATCATTTCCATTTCTTCTATAGATGGATCTTCTCCATTCTTTAGATTCATCACTTCTTCATAGAGTGATTTTTGTAATTCCATTTCAACAAGACCAGCTTCCATTTTAGATTCTGACCAAGCTAGATTAATAGCTCTAAAGTCTCTATATAAACCTCCAGCATATGCTGCACCTTTTGCCATCTGTGTCATATTATCACCAGATTTTGCAGCAGCTTTAATTTTCTTGAATTGATATAATGTTTCAGGACCCAAAAAATGACCTAGTGCTCTACCTGTAGCATAACCACCACTCTTAGCGGCTTGCCAAAATGCTTTAACATTATCTATGTTTCTCATTTTATTAAGCATTTTAGTTCCAGCAGAACCCCATTC
>TARA_R110002012_G_scaffold174258_1_pt1 | contig 22856 bp, 26 predicted proteins | sample TARA_R110002012 | Tara Oceans TARA_R110002012 (sample SAMEA4396515) | marine metagenome | biome: Westerlies Biome; feature: [DCM] deep chlorophyll maximum layer (ENVO:01000326); material: water (ENVO:00002006), including particulate matter (ENVO:01000060) such as... | depth 40 m | reverse complement strand
CCCGCCGGGTCGCGATGACCATGGCGGGCGGGCGCGTTAGTTATATGTCTGGTGAAATTGCAATCCGGTTCGTCGCCTAGGAAAGCCGCTGGACGATATTGATATGGCCCATTTTGCGTCCCGGTTTCACGTCTGCCTTACCATAAAGATGTAACGCGGTGTCACGGTTCTTGACCAGTTCGGGCACCCGATTCATATCATCACCGATTAGGTTTTCCATAACCACGTCCGCATAGCGACTGCCATCGCCCAACGGCCATCCGGCGACGGCGCGAATGTGTTGTTCGAACTGGTCGACGGTGCAGCCGTTTTGGGTCCAGTGACCCGAGTTATGAACCCGCGGAGCGATCTCGTTCACGATAAAACCTTGCGGGGTCACGAATAGCTCTACCCCCATGACACCAACATAGTCCAAAGAGTTGAGTATATTTGCCGCAAGCAGCACGGCGTCCATACGCTGCGAGGCAGTTAGGCGGGCCGGCACGGTAGTCGTGTGCAAGATGCCGTCACGGTGGACATTTTCACCGGGATCATAACAGGCGACTTCGCCCGTCGCACTACGCGCACCGATCACCGATACCTCGGCGGAAAATTCCACAAACCCCTCCAGTACGGCGGGGTGCTCTGCCATATCAGCCAGTGCTGATGCTGCATCGTCAACGCTGCGTAAACGTGATTGGCCTTTGCCATCATACCCAAAGCGCCGTGTCTTCAAGATCGATGGCGCACCTATGGTTTCCATTGCGGTTTTTAGGTCATTGGCACTGGCAATATCTGCAAATGGCGCGACTTTTAGGCCCAAACTCTTTAGAAAAGTCTTTTCGATCAAGCGATCCTGGCTGGTTCGCAAAGCCTCGCGGTTGGGATGGATCGGCGTGATGCTTTCGATCACGTCCAGCGCGGCGGTGGGGATGTTTTCAAATTCGAATGTGACGACATCACAGGCTTTGGCGAAGGCGGCCAATGCCTCAACGTCGTCATAGCTTGCAGTGGTGATGGAATGTGCAACGTCAGCCGCAGGCGGGTTTGCTCCGGGCTCGAATATATGTGTGCGAAACCCCAGTCGCGCCGCGGCGACAGACAGCATTCTGCCCAACTGGCCGCCGCCCAAGATACCTATCGTAGCGCCTGTTTTCAAAGGGTCAGTCATCTGTCGGCTCCTCTTTGATGGACGCGCTAAGCGCTGCTCGCCAATCATCCAACCGTTTGGCCAGACCGTCGTCTTGAAGCGCAAGAATGCCTACTGCCATCAGGGCCGCGTTTGCTGCCCCCGCAGCGCCGATGGCCATGGTTGCAACTGGGAACCCGCGTGGCATCTGCAAAATAGAGTAAAGTGAATCTACCCCGGACAGGGCTTTGGTCTGAACGGGTACGCCGATCACCGGCACGCGGGTCTTGGATGCCATCATACCGGGCAGATGCGCCGCACCTCCGGCCCCTGCGATAATGACCTGCAAACCACGATCAACGGCGGTTTTGCCATAGGTCCATAGACGGTCGGGCGTCCGGTGGGCAGAAACGATTTTTGTCTCGTAAGTCACGCCCAATTCATCAAGCAACACGGCGGCTTCGCGCATGGTCACCCAATCGGATTGCGAGCCCATGATTATACCGACAGATGGATTTTTCATGAAAGGGGCCTTTGTAAGATCACATCAGAAGCGCGCACTATAGCCATCAGTCTGCGCGTGGCAATCCGCAGTGGAGAGAGTTATGCGGTGATATCCGGTGTTAAGCGATCTTCGATCTGCGCAATCAGGTCTTTCAACCGCAGCTTACGTTTTTTCAAGCGCTGCATTGTCAATTGTTCGCCAGTACCTTTTTCGGCCAAAGCGTGGATTGCATCATCAAGATCGCGGTGCTCGCGTCGGAAAACCTCAAGTTCAACACGCAGGACGTCGTCGTTTTTCATCGACAGATCTGATGGAGCATTCATAACATGATACGATTCTTATTTAATTCAGCTCTGTGAATATACGCATTTACCTTTCAAAGGCATAGCCCTTGCGTCTGGCGTGTCCACTCCCCATATTTGGGCTATCGGTCGCCGATTTAGGGGCCAAAACGACTGACTGTCGCTTGATCTAAAGGACGTGTCTTATGACGAAGTTAACTCTGGCTTCTTACCCTCATATGCTAGGGTTTGAGCAACTTGAACGTGTGTTGGAACGTACGGCCAAGGCCGGAAACGAAGGGTATCCACCGTTCAATATCGAACAAACATCAGATTATAGCTACCGGATAACCCTTGCCGTGGCAGGTTTTGCGGAACAAGATTTGTCGATAACCGTTGAGGATAGACAGCTTGTCATTCGCGGACGGCAGGTTGAAGGTGGCGAGGATAGAGTGTTCCTTCATCGCGGCATCGCAGCTCGACAATTCCAACGGTCTTTTGTTTTGGCCGATGGTGTCGATGTCGGCGAAGCGTTGATGGAGAATGGTTTGCTTCATGTGGACCTGACCCGCGCAAAGCCTGAAAAAGTGGTGCAAACGATTAAAATCAGAAAAGGGGAATAAGATGCAAAACGAAGATACGCATACTCAGGACCGCACAGTGTACGTCAAGACGATCGCTGTGTCCGACCTTCCCCTTGAGGTTCGCGAACAAGTCGAAGGCTTGAAAAAGCTTTACGCGGTTCACGATGCGGAAGGACAACAATTGGCGCTTGTCGGAGACCGCAAACTGGCCTTTAGCCTAGCCCGCGATCATGATTATGCCCCCGTTATGGTTCACTAGCCGGAAGGTTTTTCCGAACTATAATACTTAAGTTGGTGAGGCCGCACATCGTTGCGGCCTTTTCTATTTTTGACCATGCCTGTAAACGGGGTATAAATGTATATGGATGCCCTTATGACCGAAGCCGCCATCGCCGTTTTACCCTATGGGAGCAAGTTGGGGCGATGTCTGTCTGTTCGGGATCTGGATGAGTTAATCTGGCCCATTGGTCGTCCGGCGCGATTGTCGTCAGGTCGCATAGCGGATTTGTCGCCGGATGATCATCTGATCATCTATCCCAAAACCAACATGCATTTTCTGCCAAACCTCGGAACGCGGGCCAAAGTAACTGCAATGGTGGTTGAGCCATCCATTATCCACGCGCGGCATCTGCGCTGGCTGCGCCTTACGTACCGGCGCTTTTTCCGGGTTATGACCTATCACCAAACTTTGCTGGACCACATTCCCAACGGACTTTTTTTGCCGTACGGGACCACCTGGGTGCCCGATTACGACGAGATTAATCTGGAAAAAACCCGACATATGTCGTTGATTGCGTCGGGAAAACGCGACCACGAGGGGCATCAGCTTCGCCATCGATTGGTTCAGCACGTCCATCAAGCGCAACTGGATGTTAAGGTCTTGGGGCGCGGTTATGCGCCATTCGACCGCAAGAGCGAAGGCTTGGCACCATATCGCTTTTCCGTGGTGATCGAGAACGTTCGAGAGCCAAATTATTTCAGTGAAAAACTGATCGACGCCATCCTATGCGAAACTGTGCCGATTTACTGGGGATGTCCCAATATTTCGGATTTTATCGACACCGCAGGCATGATCATCTGCAGCACCGAAGAGGACGTAGAACGCGCCATCGCAGCCGCGTCGCAAGCGCAGTACGATGCGCTGGCCCCGGCTTTGCGCCGTGCCAAACCGCAGGCGGCGTCTTTTGTTGACCTTGAACTGCGTGCTGCGGAAACGTTAAAGGCCAGCCTGTAGCGGCTGGCCCTAATATTTCATCTGACTGGGGAAGGGGCCGTCACCCCTTGATCAGCCCCATGCTTTCCAGCTTCAACAGAACTTGGTGTGCACAGTTGTCGACATCGACATTCTCGGTTTCGACGCGCAGTTCGGGGCTTTCGGGAACATCATAGGGGTCCGAAATCCCGGTGAATTCCTTGATCTTACCTTCACGTGCCAGCTTGTACAGCCCCTTGCGGTCCCGGCGTTCGCATTCTTCAATCGACGTGCCAACGTGAATTTCGACGAAGGCCCCAAAGGATTCCACATCCTCGCGCACAGCGCGGCGCGTGGTGGCGTAGGGGGCGATGGGCGCGCAGATCGCGATACCGCCGTTCTTGGTGATCTCGCTTGCGACATAGCCGATGCGGCGGATGTTCAGGTCGCGGTGTTCTTTGCTAAAGCCCAGTTCCGACGACAGGTTTTTGCGCACGATGTCACCATCCAACAGCGTCACGGGGCGGCCGCCCATTTCCATAAGCTTGACCATCAAGGCGTTGGCAATCGTCGATTTACCCGATCCGGAAAAGCCGGTGAAGAACACGGTAAAGCCCTGTTTGTTGCGGGGCGGACGTGTACGGCGTAGTTCGGTCACGACCTCGGGGAACGAAAACCATTCTGGGATCTCAAGCCCTTCTTGCAAACGACGGCGCAATTCGGTGCCCGAGATGTTGAGAATGGTGATGTCATCTTTGTCGTCAATTTCGTCAATGGCCTCGTATTGAGCGCGTTCCTGCACCCAGACCATATGTTTGAAATCGACCATTTCGATGCCCATTTCCTCTTGATGCTCGCGGAACAGGTCCTGCGCATCATAGGGGCCATAGAAATCTTCGCCTTGGCTGTTGTTGCCGGGGCCTGCGTGATCGCGGCCCACGATGAAATGTGTGCAGCCGTGATTCTTGCGGATAAGCCCGTGCCAAACCGCCTCGCGGGGGCCGGCCATTCGCATGGCAAGATTCAGCAGGCTCATCGACGTGGTGGCCGCGGGGTATTTGTTCAACACCGCCTCATAGCAGCGCACGCGGGTAAAGTGATCAACGTCGCCCGGTTTGGTCAGGCCAACTACGGGGTGGATCAACAGGTTCGCTTGCGCTTCGCGGGCGGCGCGGAAAGTCAGTTCTTGGTGCGCGCGGTGCAGCGGGTTGCGGGTCTGAAAGGCCACGACCTTGCGCCAGCCCATCTTGCGGAAATAGGTACGCAATTCATTTGGTGTGTCACGACGCGCCTTGAAATCATAATGAACAGGCTGCTGGATGCCAGTGACCGGACCGCCGAGATAAACGTTGCCGGCGGTGTTGTGCAGATAGTTCACCGCGGGGTGGGCGCTGTCATCAGCACCAAACACCTTTTCCGCCTCGTTAGCCTTGTTCGGCGCCCAGCGGTCGGTGACGGTCATGATGGCGAGAATAACGCCTTCTTGGTCCCGCAGCGCGATATCTTGGCCGATCTCGAGACCTTCAGCAAACTTTTCTGACACATCCAGATTGATCGGCATCGGCCACAGCGTGCCATCTGCCAGACGCATGTTTTCGACGACGCCGTTGTAATCCTTTTCCGTCAGAAAACCTTTAAGCGGGTTGAACCCGCCGTTCATCAACAGCTCAAGATCGCAAATCTGGCGCGGCGTAAGATCATGACTGACTAACTGGCCTGCTTCCACCTTCAGCTTTTGCGCCGAATCGTATGAGACATAAAGTTCGGGGATCGGGGCAAGGTTGGGTGTCTGCATGGATGTCTCGCAATCTAATAAGTTCAAATCGGAATAGGCCGGCACATAGACCGGCCTACCTGCGCTAGGCAACCTCTGCGGCACGTTTGGGGCAATTTACGGACAAAGGCGTGATTTTTACTGAAACGAGGTAATCTTATCCCAATAAATACCGATCTATACGAACATTATGCGTCTGAATTTACCTTGGCACCATAGCCTAACGGCAAAGAGGTTTCTTTGCCTTCATCATCACCGACCTCAGCAAGGAATCGCTCGGCCTCAAGGGCTGCCATGCATCCCATGCCTGCGCTGGTGACAGCCTGTCTATATTTGTAATCAGTCAAATCACCCGCAGCGAATACACCCGGGATCGAAGTTTCGGTGCTGTCGGGCTTGGTTACGACATAGCCGCCCATATGGGTTTCCAGTACATCCTTGACCAGTTCACTTGCCGGTGCGTGCCCGATGGCGACAAATACGCCTTTGCAGGGGATGTCGGTGATTTCCCCGGTTTCGACATGCTTGACCTTGACGCCTTCCACTCCGAGAGGCGCGTCCGTGCCATAGACTTCTTCAAGCTGGTGAAACCATAACGGTTCGATCTTGGGGTTTTTCATTAGTCGGTCGATCAGTATTTTTTCGGCCCGCAGTTCATCGCGACGATGTATTAACGTCACCTTAGAGGCGAATTTAGTCAAAAACAGCGCTTCTTCAACTGCGGTGTTACCGCCGCCGACCACTACAATCTCTTGATTGCGATAGAAAAAACCGTCACAAGTCGCGCAGGCAGAGACACCAAAGCCTTTGAACTTCTCCTCAGACTCCAACCCCAGCCATTTCGCCCGCGCACCCGTGGCCAACACTACCGCATCTGCCACATAAGTGGTGCCGCTGTCGCCCTTGGCGTGAAAGGGGCGGCTGGAAAGATCCAGATCGGTTATAATGTCGCCGATGATCTCAGTACCCATTGCTTTGGCATGATCTTGCATGCGGGCCATCAGGTCGGGGCCTTGAACCTCGCTGTCGCCGGGCCAGTTTTCAACTTCCGTCGTGGTGGTAAGCTGCCCCCCAGGTTCTATGCCCTGTACCAATATCGGTTCCAACATCGCGCGGCTGGCATATACGCCGGCTGTATATCCTGCGGGGCCGGAGCCGATGATCAGTAGCTTTGTTTTACGCGTATCGGCCAATGTTAGCCCCCTTAGAATATATGTGGTCAGGTTTCCTCCGATATAGCGATCCGTCGGGTTGCCTTAAAGCCCAAGTTTGCATATCGGCCCTGCAAATGCCCCGCTATGCGTTTCACCGCGTAATTTGACAAATCACATCAGATAATTGCGCGGTAACGAAAGAATATTGCGTCTGACGTTATGGGTGCTATAACAATCGAAAATACCATGGGGGATATATGGCAGGGACGCGGCTTGATCCGATTGATCGGAAAATCTTAGCCGAATTGCAAGCAGACGGGCGTATGACGAATGTCGAGCTTGCAAAACGCGTTGGAATCTCTGCACCGCCATGCCTGCGTCGGGTGCGCACGCTTGAAGAGAGCGGGTTCATTCGGGGCTATCATGCAGATGTGAACGCCCGAGAGTTGGGGTTCGAAGTTCAGGTGTTCGCGATGGTTGGCCTTGCCAGCCAAGCTGAATCCGACTTGACAGCATTCGAGGAAAAGTGCCGCAGTTGGCCGTTGGTTCGGGAATGCCACATGCTGAATGGCGAAGTGGATTTCGTGCTGAAATGTGTCGCGCCGGATCTGTCGAGCTTCCAAAGCTTTCTGACGGGACAATTATTGACCACACCGAACGTCGCAAGCGTGAAAACCAGTTTGGTGATCCGCCCCGCCAAGGATGAGCCGGGCGTGCCTTTTGATGTATTAGAAAGCCGGTTGAGCGCTTCGGCCTAATAAGCAAAAGCTAGGCGGCAGGCGTTCGTACCTGAACTGCACGCCGATAATTGAGCGGGCCAAAATCGTCTAGCTTTTTGATGTGTGGAAACATCGACAGCAACTTGTCACGCATATGGAGCGGAATATCACGCAATGTATTCTGACCGGGATGATAGGTTTCAAGCTCTAACCCGTTAACGCACACCACCGAATGCCGTTTGAGGCAGAGATGGAACAACTGTACCGGGGTCGGCGGAGAAATTTCGATGATATTGATGCCGTCTATCAAGTCATAAAGCGAGGTTAGGACCGGCTTGGGTGATTGATCGCCGCGCATGGCCATTGGTGTATGTAATACCCGCGCTGCCGGGCCAAATGTCGGAAACCCTGATGGTCGGCCTTGGCCAAAGCTATCGGCCATTACCCGGACAAGCGGCGTGCGTCGGCCGGTGTCGGCGGGGATAAAGCTGCTCGACCCGATCCACAGCACCGGCGATGGCTGACCGTCCACGTCTAGGACGCTGTCACTTGGTTGCAGATCCTCGACGGCGATTTCGCCATTGGTCGTTTGGACAAGGGCACCACGTGCGAATGCTGAAAAAGCGTTTTCGAACAACGCCACAGCGGGTGCACGTGACTGGCCCATGAAAATTGTCCCGTCCGGGCGTCTGGCGACGAATTCGTAGCTGCGCTGCGGGACCGAAAGGTGCCCGAGCTCTTTCAAGGAAGTTTGAGCGAAATAGGACGACGCAGGGCTGATTGGCGTTGATCGGTCAACGCGATTGGATTCAGCTGAAGGGGCGACATTGAACATCATATATTCACTTTCGTTTTCGCGTTTAGCGCTCTCTACTTCCCACTCTGAATTTGGACAAATATTCGCAATATGGTTTTCGTGTTGTGTGCTGGCCGGTAGCCAATTTCATGGTCAGCCACGGGACCTAGAGAAGGGTATTCCGCGCCATGTTCGTGGGTCTGGGGCAGGGACCTTCGACTGCATTAAGCAGAGTAAGTTCTTTCAGGCTGTCTTGCGTGCGGGCAGCGAAGCGGTTCTTTTGGCGATAAATGCTGCGCGGGTTGTACCACGTGTCCATGGCAGCGCTGTCTCGTCCTGAGCTGCGGCCTTGATGATCGACTTGATGAAACGTGTATTGGTTTTCATGGTCTTGCTCCTGCTGTCTACGGGCAATCTGCCCTTCCTTAAATGCAGTATGCAGGCGCTTTCGGGCGAGGTTTAGGCAAACGAACAGCTAGGCGTAAAAACTTTATCGTTTGACTGGTCCCATTATGGCATCACCGGTCTGTCAAAAATTAACCAAGTTTTAAGGGGTTTGCATATAGGGAGCAGAAGCCGTGGCCGTGTTTTGTGGACCGGTTTAAGGCAAGACCATGGCGCTGTACCGGCGCATTTATGCCTAATTTCCCTTGTTACAGCGTGATAGCGGCTATCAACCGACCGTAATCAGCTTCCTTTGCATGAGTGCTGCGCCGATATGAATAGAATCGGTCGGGGTTACTGTAGGTGCAGTGTCGCGTCCATTCAGCATGGCCCACGCCAGTTGTACGCAAACGGTGCAGACCAAAGCCAGCTAAATCAAATTGCATCTTATCCCCTGCGCCATTTGCGAAGAAACGCGCATATTCTGGATCTTGGTCCAAAAAGCTATTCAAGAACTCAGGGCCGACCTCATAGGCGCGTTGACTGATACAAGGGCCAATCACCGCTGTGATGTTGTCGCGGTCCGCGCCTAGATTTTCCATCGCATCGACCGTGGCATCCAGGACCCCGTCCAACGCACCGCGCCAACCAGCATGCGCCGCCCCGATTACACCAGCATCGAGATCAGAGAATAAAACTGGTTGGCAATCGGCTGTCAGCACAGACAACGCCAGCCCAGGCGTGGCCGTGACCATGGCGTCGGCGCGCGGCTTTTCTGCCAGCGGCCGGTCTATTGTTATGACAGTCGCTGAATGGATCTGGTGTACGCCGATCAAGTGATCGCTTGCCACCCCCATGGCATCAGCCACGCGTGCGCGATTGATCGCAACGATTTCCCGCTGGTCCGAACTTCCCGAGCCGCAATTTAGCCCGGCAAAAACCCCCGAAGAAGCACCGCCGTGTCGAGTGAAGAAACCGTGACGAACTGGGCCCAGACTATCAGAGGTGAGAATTTCTAGCGTCATGGTTCCAATCCGGGCAGCGGGGGCTGGGTTGGTGGATATAGCCCCATTACTTTGAACAGGTTTCCCATTTCTGACGGGTGCGTCAAGCGTCGATGTGCCGCGATGTGCGTTTCCAACGCAGTGCCGCTCATTGCTTTGGCTAAGGCATGTGCTCGCTGCGTTATTCCAAGTCGTTCAAGAAAGACGCCCTGAGGCGTGACACGCGAATGCTTTGCCGGTGGAGCGGCCAATGCAAGTTTCTCAAAATCGACATGGGCTGTCAGATCGCATTGGCCAGGGGCCATCAGCGGATCTACGGATCTGTGCCCCTTCAAAGCCTGCAAGGTGTCGCCTAGGCTGTGCCAATCACCATAGTCGATGATCAGTGCCGCGCCACCGTAGGTGGCAATACGGTGCGATATAGGGTGCATGTAACCTGTAAGCGGGGTGCAGTTTTCGACCAGATCGCCGTCGACAGTATCATCCAACCGATCACTCAGCGCGGGTTGCGGTAATCTTGGACCGAGGCCAAAGCTCAGCGCCCCATTGCGGTGTGAAATATGGCGCTCGCGCCATCCTTTATCATCGCGGACAAACTGGCGGATAGGAAGCGCATCGAAAAATTCGTTCGCGACAAGATAGAGTGGTTGTTCGCCTAGTTCGTCAGGCGTGTCTAACCAACGTATGGTGTACCCATCCAAGGTCGTACTTTGAATGTCGCGCAATGTTGGCGATGCTTCGACCAGAACGATTTCAGCGGCTTCGACAAAACCCGGTACGCTTTGGGTTGCGCGCAAGATGTCCGCCATCAGCGTGCCGCGCCCCGGGCCAAGTTCGCCAAGCGTAAACTGGGCGGGGGCACCTTGAGACAGCCAGGTTTGGGCCAGACAAAGACCGATGAGTTCTCCGAACATCTGGCTGATCTCGGGGGCGGTGACAAAGTCTCCGTCAGCGCCAATGGGATCACGGGTCGTATAATAACCCAAAGTCGGGTGCAGCAGGCAGGTTGTCATATAGTCGTCTAGCCGCATCGGACCTTGTGACCGGATGCGGCTAATGATGGTGTCCAGCAGTGTCGTCATCCGTTACGTTTTGCCCGCAGGATGAAATAGATGCCGATGGCAATCATCGGCAAGCTCAGCAGTTGCCCCATCGTCAAACCCCAGCCGCTGACCTGCCAAGCAAGCCCCAAGGGGTTGCCTGAGCTAACGAACTGCGCATCAGGCTGGCGTACGAATTCCACGGCGAACCGAGCAAGGCCGTAACCGGTCAGAAATGTACCGCCGATCAGGCCTTCGTATTTCAGCGCGCCACGACGCCAAGCCATGTAGATCAGCAACGCTCCCAAGATTAGCCCTTCGAGCAATGCCTCGTAAAGCTGCGACGGATGGCGGGCACATATGCCTACTACGTCTGGGCAGTTCTGCGCCGACACGGTCGGAAACGCGACACCCCAAGGAAGATCAGTGGGTCTGCCCCAGAGCTCGGCATTGATGAAATTGGCAAGCCGGCCCAAGAACAGACCCGGCGCCAGACCAAGGCAAACCATGTCACCCGTTGATATTGTGTTGATCCGTTTGCGCAGGGTGAAAATCAGCCCGGCCAAGATCACACCGATGGCACCGCCGTGAAACGACATCCCCCCCTCCCAGACGCGCAGGATTTGTCCGGGGTTCTGTAGGTAATATGCGGGTTGATAAAACAGCACATAGCCCAGTCGACCACCTAGGATGACGCCCAAGATGACCCAGAACAATAGGTCTTCGACCTGTTGTCGCGTCATTACCGCCGTGTCATTGCGCCATAGATCGGGGCGACTGATCGTGCGCACGACGATGCGCCAGCCAATAAGAATACCCACTATATATGCAAGCGCGTACCAGCGCAGCGCCAGGGTCATGCCAAACAGGTCAATCGAGAAGATCTCGGGCGATAAATCGGGGAATGTGAGCATTGCAATCATATGCCGATTGAGCCTGCAAACGTCGGAAAGTCAACCTTGCGAGATAGCTGATTGAACACCATATAGTGAATAAGCTTTGAACAGGAGAACAATGCCATGCAGACCCGCAATAAGATATTTGACGATATTTCACAGATGATGACGAATGCGATGGGAGTAGCGCAGGGGGCCAAAACGGAAGCCGAAACAGCCATGAAAGGTATGTTGGACCGCTGGCTGTCCGACCGCGATTTCGTGACGCGCGAAGAATTTGATGCCGTTCGCGCAATGGCACAGAAAGCCCGCGAAGAAAATGAAGCACTGAAGGCACGTCTTGCCGCATTGGAGACAAAGACGTCGACGGAAACCAAGTCCTAAGCGTCAGTTTCTGACAAGCTTAAGGTATTCGTTTACTCAATTTGAAGGCACTGGGGCTGTGGCATTGGTGCTTTCACTTAAGCTGAATATCCGTAAATCGGTATCGCTTTCTTAGCTGGTCTACCACATACGGTCGGCGGGACGGCTGTTATCCACAAGATATTGCGGTTATCCCCTGCCTTTTGTGTTTACTCACAGAAAAATGCTTGCCTCAAAGCGTTCTTGGGCGCACCATATCTGGTATAGGGCGTTAAGAACTTAGGCGACCTATAGTGGATACACCCATGTATTGATGCGCTGTGGCGCAAAGGTACCCGACAAAACGAGGTGACGAAATGGCCCTGACAGAGCAGTATCTTGAAGAAGACATTCATCCCATCGACATTGTAGAAACCCTAGCAGCCTTTAACGATTGGGATTTTGATAGAATTTCCGATGAACAGATAGCTATGGCCGTCGAAGGTCAGTGGCGTACCTACTCGATCACCTTGGCGTGGTCTGCATATGACGAAATGCTCAAACTGGTATGTTCATTCGAGATGGCCCCCCCAGAGGAAAAGCTACCTGCGCTTTATCAATTGCTAAATGATGTGAACGATCAATTCTGGGCAGGTGCCTTCACATACTGGGCCGAACAAAAGATGATGGTATACCGCTATGGGCTGGTATTGGCTGGTGGGCAAGATGCCTCGGCACAGCAAATCAATGCGATGATCAGCGCCGCTGTGCTTGAGGCAGAACGATATTACCCTGCTGTGCAGTTGGTTCTCTGGGGTGACCAAACCCCCAGGCAGGCGATCCAAGTAGCCATTGCAGAGGCCTACGGTCACGCGTAAGTGTTGCCCCCAAAGTGCAAACTTAGGGGGAATATCATGCAAGATACACGCATCGCCAAAGACGGATTGGTTCTGCTGGGCTGTGGGAAAATGGGTTCTGCCATGCTGGCCGGGTGGTTGGCGCGAGGCCTGCCAACGTCTTCGGTGTGGGTAATCGACCCTTACCCCTCGGATTGGCTGAAGGATCAGGGCGTCAACCTTAACCAGGAGCTGCCAAAGGCACCTGCCGTTGTGTTGGTCGCTGTTAAACCTCAAATGATGGGCACCGCCCTGCCTACCTTGCAGGCAATGGGCAACGGCAAGACTGTTTTCGTCAGCGTCGCTGCAGGGACTACCATTGCTACGTTTGAAAAGACCCTCGGTGGTCAAACACCAATCGTGCGCGCCATGCCGAACACTCCTGCTGCGATCGGCCAAGGCATAACCGCGATTGTGGGGAATGAACACGTGGGCGCACAGGCTATGGACGAGGCCGAAGAGCTTTTGTCTGCTGTAGGTGACGTGGTGCGTTTGGATGAAGAGGTCCAGATTGATGCCGTCACCGGTGTCAGCGGCTCTGGCCCAGCTTATGTGTTCCACATGATTGAAACGATGGCCGCTGGGGGGGTCGCACAAGGCCTAAGCCCCGAATTGGCGTTACAATTGGCCACTGCCACAGTCGCCGGTGCCGGAGCTTTGGCAAAATCTGCTGCCGAGGGTCCGGATCAGCTTCGTATCAACGTGACCAGCCCCAATGGCACGACCCAGGCCGCTCTTGAGGTGTTGATGAACGAGAAAGATGGGTTTCCGGTCTTGTTGAGACGGGCAGTCGCCGCGGCAGCGGACCGTTCCCGCGAGCTGTCCAATGACTGAGATCAGCTTTGACGATTTTCTGAAGGTCGATGTCCGCGTGGGCACCGTGACCCGTGCCGAAGCATTTCCCGAAGCGCGCAAGCCTGCGATAAAGATGTGGATCGATTTTGGTCCCGAAATCGGAGAGCGTAAGACGTCGGCACAGATCACAGTGCATTATACACCAGAAGAACTGGTTGGTACCCAAGTCATGGGGGTGGTGAATTTTCCGCCTCGTCAAATAGGGCCATTCATGTCCGAGGTTTTGGTACTGGGGGTACCAGATGAAAACGGAGCCATCGTGCTGACGCGACCGACGCAGCCTGCTCCAAACGGAGGACGAATGCATTGACTAAACTATTTATCGCGCGACCAGCGCCACCCGAAGTTCATGCGGCGTTGGAAGGTTATGACGTGACCTACCGCACTGCGTCAACACCGCTTTCTGTGCAAGAGATGCAAACCGCTTTGCGGGATTACGACGGCGTTTTGCCAACGTTGGGTGACCAGTTTTCTGCCGACATTTTTTCTAGTGTCGACGCGCCGCGATGCAAGATACTGGCGAATTTCGGCGTCGGGTACAATCACATCAACGTGGATGCAGCGCGACAGGCGCGCGTTCAGGTGTCCAACACGCCGGGTGCGGTCACCGACGCCACCGCAGATATCGCCATGACCTTGATGCTCATGACCGCGCGCCGCGCAGGCGAGGGCGAACGGCTGGTACGGTCCGGAAACTGGGCTGGATGGGAGCCGTCGCAACTGCTGGGCCTGCATCTCACCGGCAAGACTGTCGGCATCGTTGGCATGGGCCGTATCGGTCAGGCGGTAGCGCGGCGTTGCCATTTTGGCTTTGAAATGGACGTGAAGTATTACAGCCGCAGCGCCAAATCACTTGCTTTTAGCGCGGAGCATATCAACGACCTTAGGCTTTTGGCGGGTTCAGTTGATGTGTTGGTAGTGGCGGTGCCCGGCGGTGATGACACGCATCATCTGATCAACGCCGAGATACTTGCGGCAATGCAGCCGCATGGGTTGCTGGTCAATATTGCGCGCGGAAATATCGTTGATGAAGCTGCGCTGATTGAGGCGTTGCAGAATAACACGATCGGCGGTGCCGGTCTTGATGTCTATGAATTCGAGCCGAACGTGCCCGCGGCGTTGCGTGCGTTGGACAACGCAGTTTTATTGCCACATTTGGGCACCTCCTCCAAAGAGGTACGCGTGGATATGTGGATGATGGCTGTCGAAAATTTGAAAGCAGGGGTCGGCAGCAAAGAGCCACCAAACTTGGTTTAGCGTCCGACGGCTTCGCGCCAATGCCGGCGGCAAAGCGACACGTATGTTTCGTTGCCGCCGATCTGCACCTGAGCACCTTCCTTGATGGCCCTGCCGCAGGCATCCTGCCGCACCACCATCGTAGCTTTCTTGCCGCAATGGCAAATGGTGCGTACTTCGCGCATTTCGTCGGCCAATGCCAACAGGGTGGCAGACCCCGGAAACAGTTGCCCCTGGAAATCAACGCGTAGACCATAGCACATGATCGGAACGCCGAGGTCATCGACCGCGCGCGCCAGTTGCCACACCTGATCGGCGCTCAGAAATTGTGCCTCGTCGATGAAAATACAAGCGCACGCACCTGATTTTAGCCGAGCTGTTATTTTCTCAAATAAGTTTTCATCTTGGTTAAAGGTGTCCGCCGCCTGACCAATACCTATGCGAGACGCAATGCGCCCGTCGCCAGCACGGTTATCGAATTGCGCAGTCATCAAGTAAGGTGACATGCCGCGCTCCACATAGTTGTGTGCCGCTTGCAGCAATACCGTAGACTTGCCGGCGTTCATCGTCGAATAATGAAAATATAGTTTTGCCATGGCTTTCTTTACAAGCAGGGGGTCACGGCGTTCAAGATCGCGTTAAGAGGACGTCGCGGCATAATTGCATATGTCGTCAGCCGTGACGTGTCACCAGTACAGACCCGACAGAGTATCCCGCGCCAAAGGAACAGATCAGGCCTGTATCACCATCGGCAAGATCATCGGAATACTTGGAGAATGCGATCATCGACCCGGCTGATGACGTATTTGCATAATCTTGCAGAATGTTGGGCTGTTCACCTTCTTCGGGGATACGGCCCAGTACTTTGCGACCGATAAAGTCATTCATCGACTTATTGGCCTGATGCAGCCAAAGCCGCTTAAGGTCGGTGGCATCGATATTTTCTTCGGCCATATGGCTGGCGATGTGATCAGCGACCAACGGAAGCACTTCCTTGAAGACCTTGCGTCCGTTTTGCATGAATTGCATATCACGCCGATCAGCCACGCCGTCAGGGCGCGAACGTCGCAAAAACCCGTTGTTGTTTCGGATATTATTTGAAAACTGGGTGGCGCATCGGGTCGATTTGATCTCGAAATAGGGGCCATTGGCGGCCTCTGCCCGTTCGATCAGCACCGCAGTCGCAACATCGCCAAAAATGAAATGGCAATCGCGGTCGCGCCATTCCAAGTGAGCCGAGCAAATTTCGGGGTTGACCACGAGGGCCGACCGGATCGAACCCGAACGCACCATGTCGGCAGCCGCCTGGATCCCAAAGGTGGCCGATGAACACGCAACGTTCATATCAAAAGCAAATCCGTCGATCCCCAGTAGATCCTGAATTTCGATAGCCACTGCTGGGTAAGCGCGTTCCAGGTTCGACGCAGCGCAGATCACTGCGTCGACATCGGCTGCTGATTTGCCTGCATCTTTCAGGGCCTTTCGGGCGGCATCCAGCGCCATTTCCGCCATAACGCTGGGTTCGTCGTCGCTGCGTTGGCGCAGAAGCGGGTGCATCACTTCAGGGTTCAATATGCCTGTCTTGTCCATCACGTATCGCTGTTCGATACCGGATGCTTTGACAATGAACTCTTCCGACGAATGTTCCTTGGCAGGCAACTCGCCAGCTTCGATTTGTTTCGCGTTCTGCGCATTATACAGGTCGGCATAGGCGTTGAAGGCTGTAACCAGCTCTGCGTTGGTTATGACCTGAGTTGGGGTGAAAATGCCGCTGCCGGTAATGGCGGGTGTGTACATGGATAAACCTTTTTCAGCGTTGACCGATAAGGCCAAAGATCAAGTGCAAGGTCAAGACAATGCTGAGCAGTGCCTTAACCCTGAAGTGACTTTACACCTATCTCGTCTTCAGCTTGCGCTTTGATTGCCAAGGCCGCCGCATAGCTGCCCGCGGCGGTCGTGAAATACGGAATCTTGTCATACAAGGCGATCGAGCGAATAGATTTACTATCTTCGACGGCCTGCGCACCTTCGGTGGTGTTCATGACCAGATGGATTGCGCCATCCTTCATCAAGTCGGTTATGTTTGGCCGACCCTCATAGACTTTGTTGACGATCTCGCAAGCGATGTCATGCTTGGTCAGCCACTCGGCGGTGCCACGGGTTGCGACAATGGTAAAGTCCTGTTCGAGTAGGATACGCGCGGCTGAGAGCATGTCTTCCGTCTTGTCCATATCCTTGATCGAGATGAAGGCACATCCATTGCGGGGTAGGGGATTCCCGGCCCCCATTTGCGCCTTTAGGAATGCACGGGGAAAGTCGCGATCCCATCCCATGACTTCGCCAGTGGACCGCATTTCGGGGCCCAGTAACGTATCAACACCTGGGAAGCGGGCGAAGGGCAAGACGGCCTCTTTGACAGAGAACCAAGGCATATTTGGATCAGCCAAGGTCATTGGGTCGCCCAACGGCAGAACATCCTCATAGGCGGCGTCCGCATTGTAAGGCGCACGCAACGGAAAGGCCGAAAGCTTTTCGCCAGCCATAATCCGGGCGGCGATGGATGCAATGGCGCTGTCTGTCGCTTTGGCCACGAATGGCACAGTGCGCGAGGCGCGAGGATTCACTTCGATCAGGTAGATTTCACCATCTTTTACCGCGAACTGGATGTTCATCAGCCCCACAACATTCAAAGCCAAGGCCAGCGCTTTGGTCTGCTTTTCGACCTCTTCTATAATCCCGCGGCTTAGTGAATAGGGGGGGAGGGAGCAGGCGCTATCGCCCGAATGCACGCCCGCTTCTTCAATGTGTTGCATGATGCCGGCCACATGCACATCAGTTCCGTCGCTCAGTGCATCGACGTCAAGTTCGACCGCACCCGACAGGTAATGGTCAAGCAATACGGGGCTTTTACCCGATACAATGACAGCTTCGCGAATATAGCGTTCCAGGCTAGCCTGATCACGCACGATTTCCATGGCCCGGCCACCTAAGACATAAGATGGGCGGATAACCAACGGAAAGCCAATATCAGCAGCGATTTCGAGAGCCTCGGCGTCGGAATGGGCAATGCCATTATGGGGCTGCTTCAGGCCCAGCGACTGCACCAGCTTTTGAAACCGTTCACGGTCTTCAGCAAGGTCGATCATATCGGGCGTGGTGCCCAAGATGGGAATGCCCGCGTCTTGTAAGGCCTGAGCGATTTTTAGGGGGGTTTGACCCCCGAACTGCACGATTACGCCATGTAAGGTACCATTTTCCTGCTCGACCCTAAGGATTTCCATCACATGTTCAAAGGTCAATGGTTCGAAATACAGCCGGTCTGAAGTGTCATAGTCGGTCGATACCGTTTCGGGGTTACAGTTGACCATGATGGTTTCATAGCCGACATCCGTCAGGGCATAGCACGCATGGCAGCAGCAATAGTCAAATTCGATGCCTTGCCCAATACGGTTCGGACCCCCGCCCAAGATCACCACTTTGGTGCGGTCAGAGGGGCGGGCCTCGCATTCGACTTCGCCGAAGGCAGGGGCCTCGTAGGTGGAGTACATATATGGGGTCTGAGCCTCAAATTCTGCCGCACAGGTGTCGATACGTTTGAATACAGCCTTTACGCCCAGATTCAGACGGGTGCGCCGTATGTCGTCTTCTTCGCGGCCAGTTAGGATTGCGAGGCGCGCGTCGGTAAAGCCCATCATCTTGAGCATGCGCATGCCGTCTTCTGTTAGCGGCAGCCCGTCTTGGCGCACCGTATTCTCGGCTTCGACGATTTCGCGGATACGGGCAAGAAACCATGGGTCAAACATAGTAACGCCGTGGATATCAACATCGGACATGCCGTGGCGCATGGCCTGCGCGATGGTGCGCATCCGATCGGGGGTTTGTTTACTGATCGCATTAATCAACGCAGCTTCGTTCTGTGGTGCGTCAGCGGGCAAATCAGCATTCAGGCCGGGTATCACAACTTCATCAAATCCCGTTAGCCCGGATTCCATCGAGGCCAGCGCCTTTTGAAGCGACTCATGGATCGTGCGGCCAATTGCCATCGCCTCGCCTACGGATTTCATTGCGGTGGTCAGATAGGGTTCGGCTCCGGGGAATTTTTCGAAAGCGAACTTCGGGATTTTAGTGACGATATAGTCGATTGTCGGCTCGAAGCTTGCCGGGGTGACACCGGTGATGTCATTGTCCAATTCGTCCAACGTAAAGCCTACTGCGAGCTTGGCCGCGATCTTGGCGATCGGAAAGCCTGTCGCCTTTGACGCCAGCGCCGATGAACGCGACACACGCGGGTTCATTTCGATCACGACCATACGGCCATCGGCAGGATTTACCGCCCATTGTACGTTCGATCCGCCGGTTTCCACGCCGATCTCGCGCAGTACGGCGATGGAGTGGTTGCGCATGATCTGGTACTCTTTATCGGTCAGAGTCAGTGCCGGAGCCACGGTAATGGAATCGCCAGTGTGGACCCCCATCGGGTCGATGTTTTCGATTGAGCATACGATAATGGCGTTATCGGCAGTGTCGCGGACCACCTCCATTTCGAACTCTTTCCAGCCTAGCAAAGATTCGTCGATCAGGATTTGCCCCATCGGTGACGCATCCATACCCGAGCGGCAGAAAAATTCGTAGTCATCACGGTTATACGCCACGCCGCCTCCGGTGCCGCCCATCGTGAAGGCAGGGCGGATAATGGCGGGCAGACCGACGTATTCCAGAGCTTCCAATGCAATCGCAACACCCGCAGCAAGGTCCTTTTTACCAGCTGAGTTTTTCGGCGCAGTCACAATGGTCGCTTTAGGGTTTTCGATGCCCAACCGATCCATCGCTTCCCGGAACAGCTTGCGGTCTTCGGCCATCTCGATGGCTTCACGCTTGGCACCGATCATCTCAACGCCGAATTTTTCCAGTACACCCATTTCCTCGAGCGCGAGAGATGTGTTCAAGCCGGTCTGGCCGCCCATAGTGGGAAGCAACGCGTCGGGGCGCTCCTTTTCTATGATCTTTGCAACGATCTCGGGGGTGATCGGTTCAATATAGGTTGCATCTGCAAGGCCGGGGTCGGTCATGATCGTAGCCGGGTTGGAGTTGACCAAGATGACGCGGTAGCCTTCTTCCTTGAGTGCTTTGCAGGCCTGTGCACCTGAATAATCAAATTCGCAAGCTTGGCCAATAACGATGGGCCCCGCACCAATGATCATGATCGACTTGATATCGGTTCTTTTTGGCATGTTCAGGCCCCCGGAAATTTGCAAATTCTCCGCGTTATAGGCCTTGGAGTGTGAGGTGCAAGGGGGGATGTCTGCTTATCTTGCCAGCTTTTGAACAGTTGCAGATTTGAACAGGGGGCAAGTATGGATATGCATTCATGTGATTGTTGACGGGCCGTGGCGTAGGGAAATCAATATGAATTCAGAAATGTCCGAACCGCTGCTTCAAAGGCACGGGGATTTTCCGCGTGGAGCCAGTGGCCCGCTTTAGGAATTTTCGCGAAATAAGCTTTTAGGAACAGACGTTTTATTGTTGGTCGGTAGTCAGGCAGGACATAATGCGAGGTCGCGCCAGACAGAAAGAAAGCAGGCCCATCGAACGATCCTGTGATATCCTCGGGCCAGCCGACAATATCAGGCATTGCAGCCTCAAGTACATCGAGATTCAGCTTCCAGGATTTAGCGGCTACGTCCAGCGACTGAGTGAAAAAGCTTTGCAAGGCTGGTTCGACCCCCGCCGCAGCAAGTTGATCCTGTGCATCTGATCGCCGCGTAAGCGAGGATAGATCAACCGTGCGCATGGCATCGATGAATTCCTGCTGACTATGGTCATACGGCACAGGGGCAATGTCAGCTACGATCAACCGTCGAACCAAATCAGAGTGTTTCAAAGCAAGCATCATGGATGCCTTGCCGCCCATTGAATGCCCGCAAACATCCATCGGGGCACCCAGGTGTCGGATGACTTCAGCCAGATCATCTGCCATGTCTTGATAGGTTTGCGTGTCCGCTCGGGGGCTGTCGCCATGATTGCGCATGTCCACCGTGATGACACGGCGCTGGTCAGCAAGACGCTTTGCGATAACGCTCCAGTTGCGCCCGGAACCGAAAAGGCCGTGTGCAATGAGCAAGGCAGGAGCGCCGCTAGAGGTGCCGAATTCTGAATAATTTAACATGGTGAAAGGTTTAGAGTCATTGCTAGGGACATGCCAGAACGATTACAGTGATTGCATGTTAGATCAACGTGATATCCGGACCAAGATACAAACCGTGGAGCGGGCGCTCCAAGTCAAGCTGGGTGTCAGAGGCCGTGACTTGGCCCATACTCTGCAACGAGCAGGGCGAAGATTGCCATCTCGGGTACGTAAGCAGGGTGCTATTCTTGCGCAGGCGGAGTTTATGGCCTGCAATCCAAAATTAGCGCGACAGATCGATGTCGCGCCGGTTCATACAGCGTTTATTAAAGTCATAACGCATTTGAATGAAATCGATGTAGGTAAGCGACGCATGGACCGTCTGTTGGGTATAGCCGGCACAATAGCCTTTAATGTTCTGGTAATCATAGTGGCGTTTATCGTGTTTCTGTGGTGGCAGGGGTATGTTTAGGCGCTGTATTGCGCTTCGGAAACATGCTCAAGCCAATCAACTGCTTTGCCATCCAGTGCTTCTTGAATGGCCAGGTGGCTCATTACGCAGTCGTGCGCGGCACCGTGCCAGTGCTTTTCACCGGGCGCAAACCAGATCGTGTCGCCGGGGCGTAGCTTTTGTACAGGGCCCCCTTCGGTCTGTGCCAGACCAGCGCCGGATAGGATCAAGAGCGTCTGACCTAATGGATGAGTATGCCAAGCCGTGCGAGCCCCCGGTTCGAACGTGACTGTTGCTGCACGTACACGCGCGGGAGCAGGTGCGGAAACGACTGGTTCGAGCCGAACCGACCCCGTGAAATACTCGGGTGATCCGATCTCGGATGGGCGGGCGTCAGCGGGTCTAATATCCATTGTTAGCTCCGTATGCAGGCTTTAGTTCGTAGCACTGGACCATGTAACCTATAGTAAGGGCAAGTGATCTTCGACTTTCACGGTAAGGCGGCTAGATGTCATGTGATGATAACAACAAAGAAAAGAGTGCAGAAATGACAGGTACGGCTTTGATTACGGGAGCTTCGTCAGGCATCGGCAAGGAATTTGCGCGTATACATGCGAGCAAGAAGGGCGATGTTATACTCGTGGCCCGCCGCGAAGCCAGCTTGATTGAGCTAAAAAATGAGCTTGAGGCGAAAGAGGGGATAGTCGCCCATGTGATGACCTGCGATCTTGCCCGCGCCGGGGCTGCGGAAGAGCTATTTAATCGTGTGAAGGCGGCGGAGCTCAAGGTCGATATATTGATTAACAACGCGGGGTTCGGTGGTGCGGGCCGTCATGTGGAGCGCCCTCTGGCCGATGAGTTGGAGATGATCGATTTGAATATAAAGGCTCTTGTTACCCTGACACATCGTTTTGCGGCCGATATGACCGCAGCTGGCCACGGTCGCATCTTGAACGTCGGATCCACCGCAGGCTTCATGCCTGGCGCATTACAGGCGGTTTATTTCGCAACCAAGGCTTTTGTGAATTCGTTCAGTCAGGCGATTGATCAAGAGCTTCGCGGCAATGGGGTCACCTGCACCGTACTGACACCTGGCTATGTCGAGACGGAATTTGCCAAGCGCAGCAATCTGGAAGACACCCCTCTGGCCAAGAACGGTGCCACGGCGCAGAGCGTGGCGCAATATGGCTATGATGCGATGCTTGCCGGAGATCTGGTTGCGGTAAATGAACGAAAGTTGAGTTTCGCTGTCAATTGGGTGATTCCGCTGCTGCCTCGACGCATGGTGCTGAAGATGACCCAGAAGATGCAGACCAAGAAAACCGGCTAGTGGGCAAATCACAAATTCGACAGGGCCGTTCCAAAGGTTTGAAGAAGGGGGGCGCTGCCCCCGCCCTTTGGGCCCCCCCGGGATTTTTTATCCATTTGGAAGGGGGCCGTCCTTTGGATTTATAAGTTCGGGTAAATTGGGAAGCGGGCGCAGAGCGCTTCAACTTCGGCTTTAACCTTTGCTTC
>TARA_R110002012_G_scaffold7006_9_pt1 | contig 22898 bp, 17 predicted proteins | sample TARA_R110002012 | Tara Oceans TARA_R110002012 (sample SAMEA4396515) | marine metagenome | biome: Westerlies Biome; feature: [DCM] deep chlorophyll maximum layer (ENVO:01000326); material: water (ENVO:00002006), including particulate matter (ENVO:01000060) such as... | depth 40 m | reverse complement strand
ATCACCATCAACAGAACCAAAGTTACCTTGGCCATCAACTAACATGTAACGTAATGAAAATGGTTGCGCCATACGAACAATTGTATCGTAAACAGCTGTATCACCATGAGGGTGATACTTACCAATTACATCACCAACAACACGTGCTGACTTTTTATACGGCTTGTTAAAGTCGTTACCTAATACATTCATCGCAAAAAGTACGCGACGATGCACTGGTTTTAATCCATCACGCACATCTGGTAGTGCACGACCTACGATAACGCTCATTGCGTAATCTAAATAGGAGCTTTTTAGCTCATCCTCAATATTGACAGGAGCAATATTATTCGCCAAATCGGTCATAAATTGATGGTATCCCTTAACGTAAATCTAATTCAGAAAATTTCGAAATTATTATTTTTAATTAACACGGCATACTAGCATAATTATTTGTTATGCCCTACCGCTTTATTTTGCTTCATTTTGCCGTGTAAAAGCTAAAGTTTCAAGTAAATGCGAGATATTCGCTATATTACTGATACCAATCTGATTTCAATGAATTTTTTCATTAAATTTAAGGCAAATAATAACTTTCATCATGACCATTGTTCGCATTTTAGACACATAAGGTATCCAAACGTATATTTTATCATCATTGCAAGCTTTTATCGCTGATATTAATCTACTGATGATTTGAGAAATCAACATAGTTATAAACAAACAACGCATAAAAGCATCAGCATTTTAACTTTATTTAAGATGAATCAATTTTCACGCTAGGCTTGCTGTAAATATTGGTTTAGAATCGCCAACATCATCAAGACAAATAATAGTAATAGCCATGTCCAACCCTTTAAATGTAAATCAAGATGAAATAGCTAAATTTGAACAAGTCGCCAGCCAATGGTGGGAACTTGATGGCGATTTTAAGCCACTGCATCAAATTAATCCGCTGCGTCGACAATTTATCTGCCAACATGTTGGAGACATCTTCGAGAAGAAAATTATTGATGTTGGCTGTGGTGGCGGTATTTTAGCTGAAAGTCTTGCCCAGCTTGGCGCCGAAGTTACTGGCATTGATATGGGGCAAGAGCCATTAAATGTTGCAAAATTGCACGCATTAGAAGCAGGTATAACGGTTGACTACCAGAAAATTACAGCTGAAGAAAAAGCCCAGCAACAACCTGAGCATTACGATGTGGTTACTTGCATGGAAATGCTCGAACATGTACCTGATCCAGCGTCTATCGTAAACGCCTGTGCGCAGATGGTAAAACCTGGTGGCTATGTGTTTTTCTCAACTTTAAATAAGTCATTAAAAGCTTATCTATTGGCGATAGTTGCTGCAGAGAAAATTTTTAAGTTGGTGCCAAATGGTACACACGACCACGATAGCTTCATTCGCCCCTCTACCCTTATTTCATGGGCTGAATCAGTTGACTTAAAATGTATTGACGCCGCAGGTATTCACTACAATCCGTTAACTGAAAATCATAAGCTTAACGCGTCACTTGATGTCAATTACATTCTTTGTTGTCAGAAGGTTTAGCGCAAAATTATGACCAGTAAAAACCCTTCATCATCGGCAATTGCCAGTGTACTTTTTGATTTAGATGGCACGTTATTAGATACCGCCGATGACCTAGGTGCGGCGTTAAATTATGTGCTAAATCATTACGGTAAAATGCCTGTCGCTGCAAAAGATTATCGCCCTATCGCTTCTGACGGTGCTTTGGGATTATTGAATCTAGGTTTTGGTGCCGAAATAAAGCAATATGACTATGAAATATTACGTCAACAATTTCTTGATTATTATCAAGAAAATATTGCCACGCATACCCGTCTGTATCCAGGTGTGAAAGCGTTATTACAACAACTGGAAGCTGAAAGTATCCCTTGGGGTATTGTCACCAATAAGCCTGAAGGCCTCACTAAAATCTTGTTACCCCATTATCCTGAATTCGCACAGTGTGCGGTAATGGTAGGTGGCGATACCTTAGCTAAACGTAAACCGGATCCAGAGCCTATTTTGTATGCTTGCCAACAAATTAATGTCGATAATCAGCAATGTTTTTATGTTGGAGACGCTCTACGTGATATTCAGGCCGGAAATAGTGCACTAATGAAAACTTTTGTCGCTAATTGGGGCTATATATTAGCTGATGAAGACTGCCAAACTTGGCAGGCTGATCACATTATTGATTCTCCTACCGACTTATTGTCTTTCATTAAATAAGTGTAAGGACTCGCACGACGCCTACACTTCGCGTCGTGCGAGTTTATCGAACTTATCAAGACATCGCACAATTACATGTATCTCGATATAGCGTAGATAATTAGCCATAAAAGCCAAACCCACAAGAAAAATGCCAGCGGGCAATCGTTAGCAGTATCTAGTGAGTAAACCAGTGATTCACTGTTTTTATTTTTCAATAGGATCTTAATTTGATCTTTAAGCGTTGATAAAATAATCAGTCGTCAATTAAAGCGTTCAAGATTTAAACTAAAAACATAAGCTATTGAATAGTATGGATTTATATTTTTATATATCCTTTCGACATATAAACCATAAAAATTAAATAAAAATAATTTAATGTTAAAAAAAAATCTAAAATAAGCATTGCGTTTTAGAAAAATCAAAATTAAAAAGCCTTACTAAGTTAGTTGTTACTAACATAACTTTTACTCTAAAAAAATCAACCAAAAAACGAAAATTTATATCGCTTGCATTGTCATGCAAACCTCACTATCTTGTGATTAGTTTTTTTAAAACCCCAAGATATAGTGCATTTTTCATTCACTGATGTTTGAATGATATACGATTTATCTCGTAATAATGTCTGCTTGAGGCAATTATCATAATTCACCCCCATTTTCGGGTGATTAAAACAATAAATAGATTTACAGGTCATTCATGAATAACAAACTTTTTGTTACAAAACGTAATGGTTCAAAAGAGCCCATCGACTTAGAAAAAATTCATAAGGTTATTGCTTGGGCTGCTGAAGGCTTAGACAATGTTTCTGTGTCACAGGTTGAGCTTAAGTCTCATATCCAATTTTACGATGGTATTAAAACCGCAGACATTCATGAAACCATTATTAAGTCAGCAGCAGATTTAATTTCTGAAGAAACGCCTGATTACCAATATTTATCAGCCCGACTTGCAATTTTTCATCTACGAAAAAAAGCCTATGGCCAATTTGAACCACCTAAGCTTTATCCTCATGTTCAAGCATTAGTTGCTGCCGGTAAATACGATCAGCATTTACTTAGCGACTATAGTGCTGAAGAGTTTGAGCAACTAGAAAGCTTTATAGACCACAGCCGTGATTTAGATTTTAGCTATGCCGCAGTTAAGCAGCTTGAAGGCAAGTACCTTGTGCAGAACCGTGTCACAGGTGAAATTTATGAAAGTGCACAATTTCTTTACATTTTAGTATCCGCTTGTTTATTTGCCAAATACCCTAAAGAAACACGTTTAGATTATATAAAAGGCTTTTATAACGCTATTTCTACCTTTAAATTGTCACTTCCAACGCCTATTATGGCTGGTGTACGCACACCAACACGTCAATTTTCTTCATGCGTACTCATTGAATGTGGCGATAGTTTAGACTCAATTAATGCGACCTCAAGTTCAATCGTTAAATACGTGTCTCAACGTGCAGGTATCGGTATTAATGCCGGTCGTATTCGTGCCTTAGGCAGTACGATAAGAAATGGCGAAGCATTCCATACTGGCTGTATTCCTTTCTATAAATTATTTCAAACAGCCGTTAAAAGCTGTTCGCAAGGTGGTGTACGTGGTGGTGCTGCTACCCTATTCTATCCACTTTGGCACTTAGAAGTTGAAAGCTTATTAGTACTTAAAAACAACCGTGGTGTTGAAGAGAACCGTGTTCGCCATTTAGATTACGGTGTGCAATTTAACAAATTAATGTACCAACGCTTGATCAAAGGCCAATCAATCACTTTATTTAGCCCAAGTGATGTACCGGGTCTATACGATGCATTTTTTGAAGACCAAGAAAAATTTGAAGCGCTTTATGTAAAATATGAAGCTGACGATTCTATCCGTAAAAAATGTATTAAAGCTATTGAGCTATTTACTTTATTCGCCCAAGAGCGTGCGAGTACTGGTCGTATTTACTTACAAAACGTAGATCACTGTAATACTCACTCACCATTTGATCCAAGTGTTGCACCTATTCGCCAAAGTAATTTATGTTTAGAAATTGCCTTGCCAACGAAACCGATGGACGATGTTAATGATCCAAATGGTGAAATTGCGCTATGTACTTTGTCAGCCTTTAACTTAGGTGCTATTGACAGCCTTGATGAACTTGACGGTTTAGCCGATTTAGCCGTTCGTGCTTTAGATAACTTATTAGATTATCAAGATTACCCAGTACCTGCTGCACACACCGCAACTATGGGTCGTCGTACTTTAGGTATAGGTGTTATTAACTACGCTTATTATTTAGCGAAAAATGGAGTTTACTATTCAAACGGCAGTGCCAACAACTTAACGCACCGTACCTTTGAAGCTATTCAATACTATTTATTAAAAGCATCGAATCAATTAGCTATCGAGCAAGGTGCTTGTCCTAAATTTAATGAAACACGCTTATCGCAAGGTATTTTACCTATCGATACTTATAAAAAAGAAATCGATAATATTACCGGTGAGCCATTACATTTAGACTGGGAATCGCTTCGTGCTAGTATTAAAGAGCACGGTGTTAGAAACTCGACAGTATCAGCCTTGATGCCATCTGAAACTTCATCACAAATTTCTAATGCGACTAACGGTATTGAGCCTCCTCGTGGCTTGATCAGTATTAAAGCCAGTAAAGATGGCATATTGAAACAAGTGGTACCTGAATACCAACGCTTAAAAGATAACTACGAGTTACTGTGGAATATTCCAAGTAATGAGGGCTACTTACAGTTAGTCGGTATTATGCAAAAGTTTGTTGACCAAACGATTTCAGCTAACACTAACTATGACCCTGCGCGTTTCGACGGTGGCAAAGTGCCGATTAAACAAGTGTTAAAAGATATTTTAACCGCGTATAAGCTGGGTGTGAAAACAATGTACTACCACAACACACGTGATGGTGCAGCTGATAGCCAAATCGAAGTGGAAGATGATGATTGTGCAGGCGGCGCTTGTAAAATTTAGCGTCAAAACTGAGGAAAACATAGCGTTTTCCTCTTTTTTTGCCAACATCGATATCTCAAAATAAAATCAGATCAATTACTAATAAGTGACGAAATATTGCCATGACTCGGCACTATTTCAAGGAGAAATAAATGTCGTACACTACGTTTAACCAAACACCTAACAATGCATTGTTAGAGCCAATGTTTTTGGGAAACAGTGTTAATGTTGCACGATACGATCAACAGCGCTTTATGGCGTTTGAAAAGTTGATTGAAAAGCAATTATCGTTCTTTTGGCGTCCTGAAGAAATTGACGTATCCAAAGATCGCGCTGATTGGCAGAGCTTAACCGACTCTGAAAAACATATTTTTATTTCTAATTTGAAGTATCAAACTCTGCTTGATTCTATGGCTGCTCGTTCAGTGAACGCTGTTTTGCTACCGCTTGTTTCACTGCCAGAAGTGGAAACTTGGGTTGAAACATGGGCATTTAGTGAGACAATTCATTCGCGCTCATATACCCATATTTTACGTAATCTATTTTCAGATCCAAGTGAAGTATTCGATGATATCATGGTGAACCCTGCGATATTAAAGCGTGCATCAAGCATTGCTCAATACTTTGATTCTGTCATTATCACTACGCAGTTATTACAATCGCAAGGCCCTGGTAGTTACGAAGTCAACGGTAAAACCATTGAGGTAAACGAGCGTAAACTCAAAGAACGTTTATTCCTCGCTATATGCTCAGTGAACGCGTTAGAGGCTATTCGCTTTTATGTTAGTTTTGCTTGTTCATTTGCCTTCGCTGAACGTGAATTGCTCGAAGGTAATGCCAAAATCATCAAATTAATTGCTCGTGATGAAGCGCTACATTTAACTGGCACCCAACATATTCTTAATAACTGGATATCGGGCAAAGACGATCCAGAAATGCAAGAAATTGCAATTGAATTGCGTGAGCAAGGCAAGCAAATATTTATGGATGTAGTTGAACAAGAAAAAGAGTGGGCTGATTATTTATTTAAAGACGGTTCAATGATCGGTCTTAACGCTGCTATTTTAAAACAATACATTGAATACACCAGTAATCAACGTATGGCAGCAATAGGCTTTGAAGCCCCGTTCGAGATTAAAAGTAACCCTTTACCTTGGATGAATTCATATCTTGTCAGTGACAATGTACAAGTTGCGCCACAAGAAACTGAGATATCTAGTTACTTAGTTGGCCAAGTAGACTCGTCTGTATCAAGCGACGACTTTGACGATTTCGATTTTTAATTGCTATGTCTTTTAGTATTACTGTCGAGGAACGTGAAATAGCGTTCCTCGCTGAAGACAAAAATATCCTTAATACCCTAGAACGAGAAAACATCGAATCACATTTTCATTGTCGAGATGGCTTTTGTGGTGCCTGTCGTTGTACCTTAAAAAAAGGTACGGTGGAGTATAACGAATACCCATTGGCATTTATTGGCGATGGCGAAATACTCACTTGTTGTGCATACCCTACTTCCGATATTGTTATTGAAATAGATTAACTTCCTCAAGAACAGTTTATGTATGATTGAAAAATCAATGCTGACGATAAAACGGACACTGTCAATATAACCAACTGAAAATAAACAATAAAAATGCCGTTCACTTTTTATGAACGGCATACAGTCATTACGTTATTAGCATATATCGTTAGAATAAAAAGCTAACTTTTGTATAGAGATAACGACCACGAGGATTATGTACTCCCGACACATAACCATATAAGTCACCATCACCATCACCAATAGCAAATGGTGGCTCTTCATCGAGCAAGTTATTAACACCTAAAGATACTTTCGTAAATTCAGTAACATGGTAAGAAGTTTGTAAATCTACCAATATTTGTGAATCAACCATTCGTGATGTATTGCTATCAAAGTCTAAATTTCCGTCAAAATCAATATCTGGCGTATCTTCAAATTCACCAACGTAACTAATATTAATATTGGTATTAAATTGCCCTATTTCCCAATTTGTTGAAAAGATCCAGCGATGCTCAGGATAGCCATACTCGCCGGTATAATCTCGACCATCTTTTTCAAACTTATCTTGATAGGCCCATTCTAAATTGAATTTTAATAAACCTAAATCATCCAATGAGTGGTTATAATTACCTGAGATATCAATACCCGATACTTCTTGTGACGATAAGTTTTTGAAAGTACTGTGTACTTTTTGTATTGTACCTAAACTTGCACCACCGGTAGCTGGCAAACGAACACATATCGTACTGTTTTGATTACCGCATTCTGCAGCATAAATAGGACCAAACTCTTCTTCATCAATTTTATTATCTTGGGTAATACTCCAAATATCAACACTGATGCCAAAATCAGCTTCAGGAGCCCAAATAAAACCAATATTCCAAGACTCTGATTCTTCGGCTTCTAAATCGGGGTTACCTGAAAACTCAATATTATAATCTAAGGCTTGGCAGTCTAATCCCGTTTGTTCACAACGCTGCGTATCAACAAAAAACTGACTTTTCTGTGATGGGCCTAAGCCTATTTGAGCCAATGATGGCGCTCTGAAACCTTGAGCCCAAGAAGCTCGCACGGTTATTTCATCACTTGGCGCCCAACGAAATGCTATTTTTGGGTTAGTTGTATTACCAAAGTCACTATAATCATCATAACGCCCGGCGAGTTGTAGCTCTAAGCTATCACTAACAGGTATAGAGAATTCAACATACGCCGCATATTGCTCACGCTCCGCTGATGCCGACACCGATTCAGTACCAAAAATTAGGCCACGTTGAAACTGATCATCAGGAATATCATTAACATCTTCTTCACGATATTCAATCCCCGCAGCCATCATCACAACACCATCTCCGAAGTCGAAGGCCTCGCCGGTAATATTGGCATCAAATGAAGTCATATGCGATTCACCACGGCGCACCAAGCTCGTTGTGATCCTGTCAATAACTTCAGGATCATTAAAAGTGCCACCAAATGGATTATAGCTACCAGCATCAATTTCTTGTTGCAAAAAGTCAGTACGTACCCAACCTTGGGTACGATCACCTGTTTGCATAGATTTACTACGCCCTTTTTGTACTGCTGCCTCCCAGCTCCAATCATTAATTTCACCTCTTAGGCCTGCAACCAAGCGTAAAGTGTCTGACTCTATATCCCATTGACGTGCGCCCGCATCTACAGTTCTGTAACGACCAATTGCAATATCTTCGCCAAAAGGGTTGTTGGGATGGCTCGCCGGCACAGTTAAGCCGGCATCTTCATCAAGTGGAGTTGGTGCACCAGCGGCAACAGAGCTATTATGTTGGATCGCCATCTCTAAAAAGCTTGTTATGGCGTTATCAAAGCGATATTCAAATTGTGAAATAGCGCCAATACGCTCTGAAGCTGGTGATAAATAGCCATAAGGGCCATAGTCAAATAAACAACTACCACTTGCGGTTGCTTTATCAGCAGGACAGTCCGGATCAATAGTTTTAACTTCATCAACATAGAAATAACCAGGAAAGCCGCGTGATGAACGAAAATCTTCACCGCCATAAGGGGCTTGGTTTGCGGTACCTAAACTGCCCATTTCATTGGATGAAAGTGAGGTATTTTTAAAGTAATCGATAATGATCGAAGCACTGCTTTTTTCACTTGATGTCCCCCAAACAAGACTTGCGGTTGTTTCCTCATAGTTAGGTCCATCGGTGCCTCCATACCCCAAGTTTAGCTCGACACCCTCAATGTCTTTTTTCAAAATTACATTAACAACTCCGGCAACAGCGTCAGAGCCATAAATAGCAGACGCGCCATCTTTTAAAATATCAATCCGTTCAATCGCGGAAACAGGAATACTATTAATATCAACAAATGAATTAGTAATACCTTCTGCAAAGGCACTAACTGACACTCGTCGGCCATTGATTAACACTAAAGTTGCATCTGCGCCTAAGCCACGTAAACTGACAGCGGCTGAACCATTAGCCGTAGAGTCTTGGTTATTTCCACGAGTCGAGAAAGTACCATTACCCGCCACTGGCATTCTTTCTAGTAATTGTTGAAGATTGTCATACCCCATGTTCTCGATATCATCTCTGCCGATTGATTGAACCGGAGACGGTCCCTCCATATCGGAACGTTTAATACGAGAGCCCGTGACTTCAATACGCTCTATTTTCTCAGCGCCTTGAGCAGCATATGCTGTTGCTGTAAAGCCCCCTGATAATGCTAATGTTGCGCTTACAATAATACTAGGTGTAAATTTAGTTACTTGATTCATCCTGAAATCCTTGTAGTTTTATTATTTTATGCTCATTTAATGAACAATTAATTAATAGCATGTAACTTAAGGGTTAGCAATTTGGATGAATTTTATCTGTGGTGATGCTGAACTTATTTGACATTTCTTACCATATTACAGCTAGTACTAACTGACACTTTAGTAATGTCGGCACATTAGCATCGAGTACTAATGGTCAGTATGATGATATGAAAACTGTTATTTTGTCGCTCGCGTATTAAAAAGTCATGATATAAATTTAATTCAAGTTAAATTCAAGCACTTTTCATATTTACGCATATACTCAATTGAAAACTAGCTCTTATTTCATGGTGTCGTATTTTATTAGTGCCAATCTTTAAACACTCAAGCCACTCCTATCGGGTTATCTACATTGTAGCTTCCTTATACGGAGGTATTTGAATGCTATTTAAAACCATCAAAAATACCACCTCTTCAATAGCCGTGTTAGCCATCTGTCTTGTTAGCTTAACTGTCCTTACGGTTGCTTTGCAGGAACATGAAAAGTTATATTTTGAATTTGTAAAAGGTGATCTCGATGCACTCGCTGAAAATATGTCTAGTGATCTCATTCCTTTGCTAGCGTTGGAGCCCGATGAATTTGAATTGACCTCAATGCTGCTGCGCTTAGATCGATATGATAATGTTAAATTTGCCACTATTTACGATAAAAAACGGCAACCACTACAAAGCTATCATGGTAAGTCATTTTCTGCTCAGCATCCGATAACTATATTTCAACTTGAAATGTTTAAAGAAAAAGGTCCCGGTGTTTACTTAGCAAATGGTGAGCTAGTGGCGGTTAAATTAATTGGTGACGCAAGACTTCCTTTGGGATACTTAATCATTATTCATGACTCAAATGGCCCGCTGAACAAAAGTAAACTGAATTTTCTCAAGCATGTACTTCCCTTAACCCTGATACTATTATTCATCGTTATCTTCTTACTATTTTGGATACAAGGACGGCTATTTTATCCTTTGATCAGCCTTTCTAGGCTGACACATAAAATTAGACAAACAAAAGATTATTCTTTGAAAGTCCATATTAGAGGTAAACAAGAAGTCGCTTCTTTAAGCCATGACTTGAACCTGATGATGGAAACCATCAACCAAGAAACACAAAAAAATAAAGAGTACACAGCACAATTGATGGAGCAACAAAAAGCCATGGAGCGGTTAGCAAATTTTGATGGACTTACAGGCCTACCTAATAGGCAATTTTTCATGGAAACTTTGCGTATTGAATTAGCAAAAGCTAAACGCTCTAAAAAAAATTAATATTAATGTACTTTGACTTAGATGGTTTCAAGGGAGTCAATGATTCATTAGGGCATGATACTGGCGATCAATTATTAATTGAAGTAAGTAATCGTACTAAAGAGTATTTTCGTGACGGTGATATTATTTCACGCTTAGGGGGCGATGAATTTCTAATCCTACTACATAACGAGCCTAATGATTTTTTATTATACCAAATAGCCGAACGCCTAGTTAATGGTCTTTCAAAGCCATTTGAAATAAATTCATGGCAGGTACAAGTTAGTGTCAGTGTCGGTATTGCCAAAGCTTATGACGCTAACTTCAATTTAAGTGAATTTGTTTGTAATGCAGATGTTGCTATGTATCGTTCTAAAATGGCTGGGCGCGATACACATACAATTTTTGTTCCTGAAATGATGGAAGAAAAAAAGCGTAAATTATTAATCGCCAATTCTATATTTAATGCAATAAAAAATGATGAATTTATGCTTTATTATCAGCCAAAAGTCTCACCGGAAGAAAAAATAATAGGTTACGAAGCGTTACTTAGGTGGACGAGTGAAACATTAGGTAAAGTATCTCCCGCTGAATTCATTCCTATTGCAGAGCAAAGTGGCAAAATTCAAATAATCACAAAATGGGTTTTGGAACGTCTGTGCCAAGATATTGAAAAGATTCAACAAGCTATCAACCCCAATATCGTTGTTTCTGTCAATTTATCCGCTCAAGATATAAAAAGTGTTTCACTGACTTCGCATATCAAGTCGTTATTCAAACAATATGCTGTCGAACCAAGCGCAATAGAATTTGAAGTCACTGAGTCAGCTTATTTGGAAAATTTTGATATGGCAAATGACTTCTTTTCAGAGCTGAGGAAGTTAGGCACATCAATCGCACTTGATGATTTTGGTACAGGCTATTCAACATTAAGTTATCTCACCCAGTTACAATTAAATACCTTAAAAATAGATAAGCAATTTGTTGATAACTTAGTAATATCAGAGCGTAGTACACTGATAACCAAGACAATAATTGAAATGGCAAAACAACTGAATTTAAAAATATGTGCAGAAGGTGTAGAAACCAGAGAGCAATTTAATTTTTTAATCGAAAATGGTTGTCATCAACTACAAGGTTATCTGTTTTCTAAACCTATTTGTCTTAAGCAGGTACTTAACCATAAACTCGATAAATAATGTCTTTCGGGCTATTTTATTTCGAATAATATCGTCAATTCATTTGGAATTTCCATAGCAGAAGACAGATATCCAACAGCATTATGATTATTTTTTACATAGTCTAAAACCGATTGTTCACTCTGTAATTCTTTCGGTTGTTGTCTACGACCCGAAAACTTCATTTGTGCCCAATAAGACTGGATACGAGACTCGGTCAAGCCAACTACTTTGGTATTAAATAATACCCGCGTATGGGTTTCTGGCGGCAGTGAAATAGCCGTTAGAGCATATTCCGACGCTCCGCCCATGAATAAATTCCTGACTTCTTGTCGACTAAGTTTTAAAGACGTATTTTTTACATTGGCAACTACGACAATGCCCTCTCTTGCAAAACAAGTAACGCAACAAAACAGAAGCATTATGGCGAAAACTCGCAACGTGGCACTCATTAAAACACCCACTCTAAGGCAGCTAGATAAAGTATCGCCTCTCTATCAAAGTTAGTATCGTTAACAGTAAAGAAAGCATGGTCACTACCTTTGCCTTTAATTAAACTGACTTCGCCTTTCAAGGCTAGACCTGAACTGATATCCCAGCGCGTACCTATTGTAAAAGCTTCAGAGCTATTAACAGGCAGTTGATTAAATATCGCTTGATAACCGCCTGCCAAAGCATCAAGTTGTGGATTTAATCCGGTAGGTATTTCATCGACAACAGACTCGTACTTAGTTTTATTTCTAGCATATGAAATATACGAAGAAAATGGATAATAGTGATAGCCAGTTGAGACAAAATAACCATCACTATCTGGAACAAAAACAAAATCAGCTTGTATTCTATTGAGCTCTGCTCGCACAAAATAATTAACGTTTTCAAAGTTCGCACTTAATTGATAAATTTCGGTTAACCCTGCTGTTGCTAACGATTCTGCACTATTAATAAAACCTAACTGAGCTAATATACCAGCGAACTGTTGAAGTTCCTGCAATTCAACACTGGTTTGCCCTTGATGATAAGAGCCTCTAAACGTCCAGTTTTTATAATTAATATTTGTAATTAAACCGCTCAAATTCTTGGTTTTAGCTGTCATTTCTCGATCAGCAACAAAAACCTTATCAGCGAAATATCCCAAGTAACCTTCAATATTAATCACAAACGCTTTTCTGGGTATGTCATAACTTGCCATCAAGCCATCAAATGTAGAAAAAAAGTGTCTAGGATAAGTTTGTTGCGGTAATGTCGTCCATGGGTAGGCATAGCCAACATCGATAACATCACTGTAACTTAAAAAAGGCGTACGTTACTTACCAAGCTTAAATTTCAAAGTATTACTTGGCGTGTATGTCAAATACAACCATTCAATCCCTGAGTCACGTTTATTGCCAGAATGACCGATAAGTTGCCCTGTGATCGCTAAATCATCAATAATCTGATAGTCAGCTTGTAAACCAATTAAGCTTTCATTATCAATACTTATCGAATTATCATAATTGAGATAGTCGGCTTGTGCATCATCTAGATAGCCAACAACAACACGAGCAAAACCAGAAAACTGCAAGTTATCATCACTCTCTGCCGATACAAAGGTGCTGAAGCTAAAACAAATCAACATAACATTAAATATCAGTTTCAGAGGGTAATTTTTCATAAAATTTTGCACGGTAAGAACGATAAATAAACAGGTAGTAATAAAGATAGTCTTTGCCGCTAAAGAGTCAATATTATTCGATATTTACTTGATATAGAACGCTTTAAGCGAGAAACATAAATCTATCGCTGCTATTTTCATTACCGTTAAAGCTAAAATACACTCGCGACGGTTGTATGAGACATGATATTGCCTATGCTGATTTATTTATTAGAAAAATTAAACGTAGCGAAGGAAATACAAAGAAACACTCGTTGCTACAAATAAGCAGATGATCCGCGTTAATTATTAAGATGTTGCTTGAAAAGCATTAAAAACTGGGAGATTAACGCTATCAAAGTACGGCTACTGATTTTACGCGAAGCTTTAGCTATATTAGCCAAAGCAATAGGCTAGCGCTAGTGCAAAGTCGAGCTATTATATTATTGTAGTGCGATCATAATAGAGAGATCGCAGTGTGCAGCGATCTCAATAATTTATGCATATTGCTTGGTACAGAAAACAATCAAATAAAAACGATATTTTCCGTCTTTAACTCATAGATGCTAGTTGTTATATGCAATTGAATCAATGTGAACGATTGTCGATCTATTTTTATCTAGCGGCCATTCAATTTCCTGTCCAATAGAAAGACCAATCAACGCACTGCCAACAGGAGTAAGAATTGATAACGTGCCACTTTCAGCAGTATCTTTAGGGTAAACAAGTTTCAAGGCAAAGGTTTTTTGTGATGAAAGCATAGTAAACGTCACTGTTGAGTTCATTCGCACTACTGTTTTCGGTAACTTGGCTTTATCAACAATCTTTGCTCGCTCTAATTCATCAATCAATAGATCATGTGATGGTGCATAAACTTCTTTTTCTAACATTAGATGTAAGCCATCGTAATCATCATGACTTATAATTATTTTAGGTTTAATCATTATATACCTGTCCTTTTGTAAATTAACTGCATTGGAGAAAACTTATTACTATCGATATAGTTAACTTGTTACTTAACTAAAACGATTGCTGCTTTGCAAGTTAGCTTGCCTTGAAATCAACCACTACTTGTTGGTGCATAGAAACTGTCAATCGCACGTGCTAAGCCTTCAACTGTATACTCAGTTGGCATAATATTTACGGTTAACCCTGCCGCTAAACACGCCTGATAGGTTGTTGTGCCAATAGCACAAATAACGGTATGACTTAACGCCTTTTGCTGTTCAGCGTTGGTTAAAATTGCCATTAACGCTTGCACAGAAGAAGGTGAAGTAAACGCAAAACAGTCAACGCTATTATTTTCAAATAAAATTTTCGCTGGGCTATCAAGTCCGTAACGAAGCTCAGTTCTATAGATAATTGGGCTAACGACGTTATAACCTTTCTTTGTAAGTACTTGCTCTAATTTTAATGCTGCCCGGTTACCTTTTGGAAAAAATATTTGTTGTGCCTGGTCCGTAACTGGTGGGAATAAATCAGCTAATGATTCTGCAGTATACAATTCAGGCATTAAATCAGTATTTAAACCATATTCAGTCAATTGACGAGCAACGACTGGACCTACTACGCAAATTTTTAAAGCGTTGAGCTGGGCACTGTTTATGCCCAATAATTTCAAGTATTCGAGTGTTTCAATTACCGCGTATTGAGAGGTAAAAATTAAATAATCACTTGCTAGCATCTGAGCAAAGTCAGCCCTCAGTTGCGCAGTTTTTTCAACCGCTGTGATATCAAATAGCGGACAGGCAGTAACCTTATATCGCTGCGCTGGCAGCAGGTTAACAGCACTTTTTAGCTTTGAATACTCGCGACTAAACAATACATTAATAGGTGAACTCGCCATTTTATTGCCTTTTTATAGCCTGTGAAATCGCATTAATGAGTTTAACAGCGACAAACTCTTCGTATGAGTCGACTGGATCAAACTGTCGAGCATATAACAATTCTATCGTTTCTAATCTGGCATTAACCTGCAAAAGCAGATCTTGATTTTCATTATTCATATCTTCGATTAACTCAAAGGTTTGATAGAGGTAATCCCAAAAATTATTATGCATATCATTCTCTCAATCTCGAACTGAGGTATCAAAACCACGCCAAGTTAGCAGTGATAAAGTAAGCTATAGTAGTAAAAGTGTACCGAGTTCAAGCGTTATTGCTGGGGATGGACGACTAAGGAAAAGTAGCGCTTAGCCGTCCTTAAATGGGAAAGGCGCGAACAGGAATCATCCATATAATGGATAACTTCGCAATTAAATTAGTTGTTTGAATATATGACAAAGTAAACATCCAATAATCGTAACATAGACCATTATTGTTTCCAACAATGATTCAGCCTCGTTATACCTTCTTTATTGTGGTGCTAAAATCAACTTTCAAGTCATAGCTCAAAGATTAGCGATAAATAATGATAATGGCTCTCTCAGCCACTTCCCTGATGTGCATACTTTATATTCTAAACTGACTATGCAGACTGCGAAAAAAATTTACCATCAGCTGCTGCTATCACAAGTTGTTTTATTTATCGGCATTATTTTTAGCCAGTAATCTTATATCATTGCCTGTTGGCGATTCATGAACCCTGAGTGAAAATGCTGGCAGCACGGCAATAATATGGTCAAATATATCTGACTGTATATCTTCGTAAGCATTCCAGCTGGTAGTATTTGTAAAAGCATACACTTGCATAGGTAAACCGTCACATGTTGGCTCTAACTGCCTAACGATTAAAGTCATACCTTGATGAATTTGCGGGTGATTTTTTAAGAATGACACTAAGTATTGTCTAAATGTGCCAACATTCGTTAACCGTCGCCCATTTTGTAAAACACTCATATCAACTTTTCTATCGATATTCTCTTTTTCGATCAGAGATACTTTATTCGCGATATAATCACTTAACAAGTGTGCTTTTTTTAGCTCTGCAAGTTGCTGGTTATCTAAAAAAGAAACGCTGCTCATTTCTAAATGAATACTACGTTTTATTCTTCTACCACCAGATTCAGACATTCCTCGCCAGTTTTTAAACGAATCGGAAATAAGCGCATAAGTGGGAATAGTCGTGATGGTTTTATCCCAGTTTCTTACTTTTACAGTTGTCAGTGCTATGTCAACTACATCACCATCGGCACCATATTTAGGCATTTCAAGCCAATCACCAACTGCTAGCATGTTATTAGCTGATAGCTGTATTCCGGCAACCAAACCCAAAATAGGATCTTTAAATACCAGCAACAGCACAGCCGACAGCGCACCTAAACCACTGAGTAAAATTAACGGTGACTTGTCCATCAGCAGTGAAACAGCAAGAATACCGGTTAGCACACTCGCTATAAGTTTAATAGTTTGTAAGAAGCCTCGAAGTGGGAATGGTACCCGACTAGAACGTTTATCAGAAATGGCTTGAAAAATATCTAACAGTGTAAATAAAGACAATAACGAAAATAGAATAATCCATTGGTCAGTGAGCACTTTTACAATATGTAAAAACACCGCTTCTTTGACTAACCAAAGGTTGGCTTGAATAACAACAATCGCGCCCTGAAAAGCAAAAGAAATACGCCTAACTAAGCATAACACTAGCTTAGCGGTTTCACTTTTCTCAGGCTGATCACTTTCTAAAGTCAAAAAATGACCTTTAAGAAACTGTTTGGCTAATGCTCTTAAGATGAAATGCAGTGCCAAGGCAAAACTGGCGATCCATAACAGCACTAATATGTCATACCATAAAATTGAATTACCTGGTAAATGCTGTTCAAACCAAGCCAATAGAAAGTCTCTTAAATCTGCTCTTGTTTGTGTCATGATAATTTTACTCTTACTAGATCTAAAACTGAAAAATGTAACCGGTTGAATATGACTAATATACTATCAAACAGATCTGGTTGTGATGATATTATTAGCACAATATATTGCATTATCATTGATGAAAAACAAAAAGACCTTTCAACAGAAAGGCCTTGTATCATAATGCGTTAAATGACTATCAGGTTAAAAAAATAAATTTTGCAATAAATAATACTGTTAGTGCCCAAACACCTTTAGATACTTGTTGATACTTGCCTGCGCCAACCTTAAGAACGGTATAAGTAATAAAACCAAAAGCGATGCCATTAGCAATAGAGAAAGTGAACGCCATCATCACCGTCGTACAAACGGCGGGAGCATATTCAGTTAAATCTTCCCAATCTAAGCCTTTTAAAGAGCTCATCATCAACATAGCAACATAAATTAATGCGCCATCAACGGCAAAGCCCGGTAACATTTGTGCTAACGGCAGAAAGAACATGCCAACAGCAAACAACACGCCAATAGTAACAGCTGTTAAACCAGTGCGGCCACCAACAGCAACGCCAGCGGCGGATTCAACATATGACGTTACTGGTGGACAACCAAAGCCGGTGCCAATAACAGAGGCAATTGAGTCTGCTTTTAATGATTTACTTAAGCCATGAATTTTACCATTTTTATCTTGCAAATTGGCCCGCTCAGCAACGCCCATTAAGGTACCAGCAGTATCAAAAATATTCACAAATAAGAAGGTTACAATAACGGGGATCAAAGCAACTTGGAATGCACCAGCAATATCAGCTTTCCATAAAATGGGCGTCAAAGCAGAAAAGTCAGGCACCGCCAAAATGCCATTATAGCTAACAAAGCCAGAAGCAGGAGCAAAAGATTTAGCTGCTTGAGCGACCACAAAAAAGTCGGCGGGTAATAACCAAGTCATCATAAAAGCAATCAAGGTTGTGGTTGCAATACCAATAATCACCGCACCAAACACTTTTCGATAACTTAGAATAGTAATCAACAAGAAACTTAAAAAACCCAACGCTGGTGCTTCTGGGCCAAATTCGCCAAAACCAAAGTGAGTCAAATCCGCAATAGCAACAACATTGTCAGCATCTGGAATAACAATGCCAGTAAAACGTAAACCAATAAAGCCTAAAAATAGTCCTACCCCCGCGGTCATGGCAAGCCTAAGACTCATTGGTATACTATCAAGCATCCACTCCCTTAGCCGAGTAACGCTCATTAAGACAAAAATAACACCAGACAGAAATACAGCACCTAAGGCAATTTCCCAGCTGTAGCCCATTGCACCAACCACAGAAAAGGTAAAAAATGCATTTAAGCCCATACCTGGTGCAAGCCCTACTGGCCAATTAGCATAAAGCCCCATCAAAATAGTCGCAATTGCTGCACCTAAACAAGTCGCCAAAAATAAGCCATCAAACGGCATACCGGTTTTTGACATAATGATAGGGTTTAGAAACATAATATAAGACATAGTGACGAAGGTTGTTAATCCCGCCATAAGCTCAATTTTTACGGTGGTATTATGCGCAGGCAGTTTAAAAAAACGCGCTAGTACCCCTACGTTCATCATGTCTTCACCATGATTTTTGCTCGCGTGTTCATCCATAACGACAGCTCTCTTGTTGTTGATAAATATGTTTAATTTATTTTTATTTTCTATTTAACAGTCTGACTGGTTTATCTCTTTAAATAAATAATTATTCTCATGTACTTTAAGCATAAAGGTATTGTTTGCGTTCAATAACTTGTTCGACATTGCTTATTCATGTTCAAGCTTTTTTATGGCATTGATATACCCACCCTATAATGAATAGAGAAAACCTGTCAATAGTGTCAAGAACTAAGTTTTTATTATATAATTGCCACTTAGTTCCATAGCCTGCTATACCGTAGACATGCTAATAATTTTCTTTTGGTATTTATTTTAAATAATACCTCCAATCAGGTTTCATTTAGGTCGTTATGCTTTCCTTATCACATTTTAATCAACAAACCATTAAGGGTGACATTTTTGGTGCTCTAACTTCAACTATTGTTGCTCTACCTTTTGCTTTAGCTTTCGGTGTAACATCAGGGGCTGGAGCGAGTGCTGGCATTTATTGTGCTATTATAACGGGGTTATTTGCCTCAATATTTGGTGGCACAAATCAACAAATATCAGGTCCTAACACTGGTTTAACCATCGCTATGGTAGCTATATTAACTAGCTTTGTTGCACAATCGCCTGATCATGGCATAGCACTCGCTTTTACTGTTGTAAGTTTAGCGGGGGTGTTTCAAATGCTTTTTGGTTTTTTTAAGCTGGGTAAATACTTTACGTTAATATCATACCCGGTAATATCAGGCTTTACATCCGGCATTGGCGTACTCATTATTTTATCGCAAATTGAACCCCTGTTTGGGGCAATGTTGCCTGAGTTGTCATTATCTTTTAGTACTATCAGCACAGCAAATACCTTAGTTGGACTATTGTGCTTACTGGTACTATTTTTATGGCCACAACAATATAGCCGTGTGGTACCGGCAAGTATTATTGTCGTGCTAGGGGCAACCCTTTTTTACTTGTTGTCTGGTACACAAATGCCGGTGGTTGGTGCAATTTCAAGTGAGCTGCCCTCTTTCAGCTTCCCAACCTGGGATAGCGACTTAGCCGGTGAGATGCTGCAATCAGCCCTACTTATTGCCACATTAAGTACCCTAGACTCATTGATGACCTCACTGACGGTAGATAGTATTAGCAATGATCTGCACGATTCTGATCAAGAGCTTGTTGGTCAAGGTATTGGTAATATTATTGCAGGCCTATTTGGCGCTTTACCTGGCGGTGGTGCTACCATGCGCACTGTAACCAATTTACGTGCCGGTGGCACAACCCCTTTATCAGGGATTTTACATGCCCTTTTTATTCTCGCCATTGTTTTATGGGCAGGTGAATATACCGCCTACATTCCCGTTGTTGTGCTAGCGGCAATATTAACCCATGTAGGCATTAATATTATTGATTGGAATTTTCTCAAGCGTGTCCATCAAATTCCACTTTTTAGCGTCAGCTTAATGCTATCAACAATGGTAATGGCAATTGCTTTTAACTTAGTTACCGCCGTGTTAGTGGGTACCTTTATTGCAAATTTAGTGACCATACGACGTTTATCAGAAATTCAATTAGACAATATTAAATGGTTTACCGCCCAAGATGAACACTTACCAAAGACAGAAAGAGCGCTACTGACAACACTGAATGATGATGTGCTTCTGCTCAGCATTTCAGGGCCTATTGGTTTTGGAGTTGCACGTGGCTTAAAGCAGAGCGTTTCTAAAGTCGATGAAAACAAAACCCTGTTGATTGACTTAACCGATGCTCGCTTTGTTGGTATTACCAGTACCATTGCCATCGAAGAAATTATCATGAACTATCAAAAAGAAGGTAAAAAGGTCATATTATCAAGTATATGTAAACGTGTACGTGATGATTTTAATAAACTCAATTTATTTGACAAAGTGCCATCTGAGCATATTTTTGCAACAAGAGTTGAAGCACTAAGTTACTTAAAAGAAACACTCGTAAAATAAAGTGACAGTGGAATTACTTTTACTTGAGTTATGCATAATCAATAGGTCACTAAAATGCTCTTAGTGACCTACTCATTGCCAAAGGTGAAAGTAACAGCAAACAAACCGTACCAAGGCATTTAAGCAATTGGCGTTTTATTGATATGTGATAAAGCAAAGTTAATATCCCAAATATGCCCTCTCATCTCTTTAATACCCATAACTCTCAAACGTGCTGAGTGCTAGTCTTAAAAAAGGTAAATGCCAACATCTAATTGATCTTGAATACTTTCGGTCTATATTTTCCAAATAATCCCAAGTTCATTATTAATTGACGATGCTAAATCCGTTAGCGCCTCTGTCATTTCATCACCAAATGGACCGGTAAAATCAAAGTCTACTGGTCATCTTTTTTCAGCTTATACTTATGCTTAGTTTTATAAATATTACTTTTTAGACACCCTAATTAAGATTAGTGAGAGAAGCGCAACATCTTTTATGCTTTTTCGAGCGCTTGTCTAACATCAGCAATAATATCGTCGATATGTTCAATACCCACTGATATTCTGATCAAATCAGCACTTACCCCGGCTGATGCTAACTCTTTAGCGTTCAGCTGTCGGTGCGTGGTCGATGCAGGATGACAAGCTAATGATTTAGCATCGCCAATATTGACCAACCGTAAAATCATCTCCAGAGCATCTATAAAGTTGGCACAAGCTTCAACTCCACCATCTACACCGAAGCTGATAATACCAGAGGCTTTACCACTAGTGATGTGCTGACAAGTGTTAAAGTAAGGGCTATCAGGTAAAGCGGCATAGTTTACCCATTTTACTTTGTCATGTTGTTGCAAATAGGCAGCAAGTTTTTCGGCATTTTCACAATGGCGTTCCATACGCAAGCCTAGGGTTTCAAGACCTTGTAGAATTTGAAAAGCATTCATTGGCGATATGGCGGCGCCGGTATTTCGCAAAGGTACAACACGACAACGACCAATATAGGCCGCAGCACCCAATGCTTGTGTATAAACTACATCATGATATGAGGGATCTGGTTCATTTAACACCGGGAAACGCGCTTTATTGGCGACCCAATCAAACTTACCTGAATCAATAATTACCCCACCAATAGAGGTACCATGGCCACCGATATATTTGGTTAATGAATGAACAACAATATCAGCACCCAATTCAAATGGTCGGCATAAATAAGGCGTTGCAACCGTATTATCAACGATTAATGGCACACCATACTTATGGGCAATTTCTGCTAAGCGCACAATATCTACAACATTACCGGCCGGATTACCAATAGACTCACAAAACACGGCTTTGGTTTTATCATCAATCGCTTGTTCAAAGCCTTGATAATCATCATACGAGATCATTCGGGCTTCAACACCTTGTCTTGGTAACGTGTGAGCAAATAAATTATAAGTACCGCCATATAATTCACTGGTACTAACAATATTATCTCCCACTTCGCACAGGCATTGTATCGCATACGTGATAGCTGCCATACCGGAAGCAACACATAACGCACCAATGCCACCCTCCATTGCCGCCATACGTTTTTCCAGAACATCCGTGGTCGGGTTCATAATACGAGTATAAATATTACCTGGGACTTTCAAATCAAATAAATCAGCACCGTGCTGAGTATTGTCGAAGGTATAGGATGTTGTTTGATAAATGGGTACAGCGGCAGATTTGGTGGTTTCTTCCGACTTGTAACCCTCATGTAAAGCAATTGACTCTAGTTTCATGCGACATCTCTTCTGGCTAGTAACTTATGGCAGCAACCGCGATCGCGGATAATAATCGTTGGGCTAAACAGCTAAGTTAACGCTAGGCAAATAATGACTTTAGCAATAACTCAGTTTTTATAACCTAAAGGTAATATATAACTGAAAATAAAAATTTTATAGTGCTTTATTTGATCACTGACAATGCTTGGCGCAAAAAAAGTCATTACGATTTGCTAAAGTGTAATATGATTAGCAC
>TARA_R110002012_G_scaffold66333_1_pt1 | contig 22907 bp, 19 predicted proteins | sample TARA_R110002012 | Tara Oceans TARA_R110002012 (sample SAMEA4396515) | marine metagenome | biome: Westerlies Biome; feature: [DCM] deep chlorophyll maximum layer (ENVO:01000326); material: water (ENVO:00002006), including particulate matter (ENVO:01000060) such as... | depth 40 m | reverse complement strand
AATACGGTTATGGGTAATGTGGTTGAGCCGCGATATTTAGGACGCGGTCTCGGGCTTTCAACATTAGTGGTGTTTATTTCATTAATCTTTTGGGGATGGCTGCTGGGAACTGTTGGTATGTTATTGTCAGTACCACTTACCATGATCATTAAAATTGCTTTAGAAAGCTCTGCAGAAGGCCGATGGTTTGCGGTGTTATTATCCAGTGAAGAGTCGAGTGAAGGCTCGAGTGAAAGCCCGAGTAAAGACGAAAGTAACAACAAAAGTAATGGCTAATCAGCACTAATTAAAACCGGCTTGAACAACACCGAAAGTTAAACATTTAAAAGGGGAATTTAATTCCCTTTTTTGTGAGCGAAAACTACACGCAAAACCTATTGCGCTTCATCTTAGGTTGTTTGTAAATAAACCTTATTAAAAGTGTCGAATTAGCTTTCTTTACATATTTTTCGCTGAGGACTGCTGATTTGTACTGGTGATTTTTATTGGCAGATCGAAATATTTCTTCAGCTATTTTGCTGCGTTGTAAGTTGGCGGTACATAAAAACAGCATGTTCATTTGCGGCTATTCCTCATAGCAAGCAGTCCTCATGAAAAATCACCCGTTCTCATACGAACTAGCATATCCATCACCTCATCAGCATTAATTGTTAGCTGTTCAAACGGTGACTTACCTTGAAGGGGCGTTTGGGTTTAGTCAGCCTTTCATTACATGCCCGTACATCACATTTAAATTGCTTCATCAGTTCCTTATATATATCAAAATGAGCAGCTTTTAAGTGTCCAAGTTCGGCTAAATTAGTATGTTTTTCTATAGAGGATTTTGAATTTTGATTAGACATAAATTTAAGCTTTTAAGTAGTGATGATCTATATCAACACTAAAGCATAAAATCTATTTGCTGTCTAACTCATAATGAGACATACTATTTCAACTCAATTAGAAAATGTCAATAGAATCAGAATTATCGAATGGAAGAATTCAGTTTTGCACAGAAGCAACGCTTAGCTTATATCGATTTTAAGCTCTATTTTACTGGCATGGTAACTCGCAGTGAAATAGTAATCCATTTCGAATTAGGCCTTGCCGCAGCAACCAGAGATTTAAAATTCTACAAAGACAATGCACCAGATAATATGGCGTATAACAATGTAGAAAAAAAGTACTTCATTACAACGCAATTCAAGCCCATATTTAAACATGATGCTCGCCGCACGCTTATTAAGTTAGCCAATAACATTAGCGATGGCTTTGACTCAATTGGTGATACTTCATTCCCTATTGAATCACCAAGCCCGTTAAACGTACCTGATATTGATATTATCGCTAAGCTCTCTCAAGCGATTATCAACCATAAACCTATCAGCGTTATATACACGTCTTTAAGCAGTGGTTCGGGTGCAAGAGAGTTGGTGCCTCACTCAATAGTAGATAATGGCTTACGTTGGCATTTAAGAGCGTATGATCGCAAATCAAAGTCATTCAGAGACTTCGTTTTAACTCGTATTACCAAAGTTACAATTCAAGCACAGACACCATCCCCTGAAGAAGATAAATTAGAAGATCATCAGTGGATGCGTATGGTGCCATTACAAATTATTCCGCACCCAAATAACGTTAAGCACCCAACCGCGATTAAGCTTGATTTTGGTATGGAAAAAGGCGTGTTAGAAGTAAATGTGCGTGCCGCCATGGCAGGATATTTATTAAGACGTTGGAACGTGGATTGTTCTGAAAGTGGCTCACTTTCAGGCCCAGAATACCAACTCTATTTGCAAAACAGTCAAACATTGTACGGTGCTGAAAATCTCGCTATTGCACCAGGTTATCAGCAAAGTTAAAAACGAATTTAAACTTAAATAAATTTTGGGAAGAAATCATGGCAGAAATAGATATATCGGACGTATTAAACTTAGCCCTTAAAAATTTACCAAGCAAAGACATACAACAAGCGATGCTCGATGAAGTGAAACAACGTATGGAAAATGGCGAGAGTGAAGAACTCGCAATCCATAACGTTTTTAGCAATAACTCACCGCTTAACAAAGCACATTAGTGCTAATCAAATATTATTGGAATACAAATGGATCACAGCGCACATAACAAACTTATCTCTTTTATCTGGTCAATTGCTGACGACTGCCTGCGTGACGTATACGTGCGTGGTAAATACCGTGACGTAATTTTACCTATGGTGGTGTTACGCCGTTTAGACACCTTACTTGAGCCCACTAAAAAAGCGGTACTTGATGAAGTTAAGTTTCAGAAAGAAGAAATGGAAGCAACCGAGCTTGATGATGCGCCGTTAATTGATGCCGCAGGATATGTGTTTTACAACACCTCGAAATGGACATTAACCAGCATTAAAGAAACCGCAACCAATAACCGCCAAATTATTTTGGCAAATATTGAAGAATACCTAAACGGTTTCAGTGCCAACGTTAAAGAAATTATCGAATGCTTTAACCTAAAATCTCAATTTCAGCACATGGCAGGTAAAGACGTACTGCTTGATGTATTAGAGAAGTTTGTTTCGCCATATATCAACTTAACGCCTGACGAAGTTGAAGACCCTGAAGGTAACAAACTGCCAGCCTTAAGTAATTTAGGGATGGGTTATGTGTTTGAAGAGCTGATCCGTAAATTTAATGAGGATAACAACGAAGAAGCGGGTGAACACTTCACCCCACGTGAAGTTATCGAGTTAATGACTCACCTTGTATTTGACCCAATCAAATCAGACTTACCGTTAACATTAACGGTTTATGACCCAGCTTGTGGTAGTGGCGGTATGCTTACCGAAACGCAAAACTTTATTAATGAAAAATATCCGATCGAGCACACCACCCGAGATATTAATTTATACGGTAAAGAGATCAACGACGAAACCTACGCCATTTGTAAATCAGACATGATGATCAAAGGTAACGACCCTAAAAATATTAAAGTAGGTTCAACACTCTCTACTGATGAATTTGCAGCCCAACGCTTTGATTTTTGTTTATCTAACCCACCATACGGTAAAAGCTGGGCAAGTGAGCAAAAGCATATTAAAGAAGGCTCTGACGTTATCGACTCACGCTTTCAAGTGGTACTTAATGATTACTGGGGAAATTCACCTAAAGAAGGCTTTGTGGACGCCACGCCACGTTCATCTGACGGCCAATTGCTGTTCTTAATGGAAATGGTCAGCAAAATGAAGCCTACAGCTACAAGTCCGTTAGGCTCTCGTATTGCCTCGGTTCATAACGGTTCAAGTTTATTTACTGGTGATGCAGGCTCGGGCGAAAGTAATATCCGCCGTTACATTATCGAAAACGATATGCTTGATGCCATAGTGCAACTACCAAACAACTTGTTCTACAACACAGGTATCACCACCTATATTTGGCTACTTAACAATAACAAGCCGCAAAACCGCCAAGGTAAGGTGCAGCTTATTGATGCCAGCTTGTTATTTAGAAAGCTACGAAAAAATTTAGGTAACAAAAACTGTGAATTCTCACCAGAGCACATTACTGAAATCACCCAAACGTACCTCGATTCTACAAGCATTGAACGCCAATTAAACGACAATAATGATCCAGCAGGTATTGCCGCCAAAGTATTTAATAATGATGACTTTGGCTATTACAAAGTAAATATTGAACGCCCAGACAGACGTAGCGCTCAATTTAAAAATGAACTGATTGCACCGCTACGTTTTGATAAAACGCTTCGTGAGCCAATGGAGCATCTTTTCGCAGAATATGGTGACAAGGTTTATCAAACGGATTTTTTCACTGCTAACGATAAAGCAAAAGAGAAAGAAGTTATTGCGTGGTGTGAAGATAACGATATTAACTTAAACGCTAAAGCGAAAGCCAAGCTACTTTCAACCGATACTTGGCTTAACGGTAAACTTCTAGTCGCGCTTGCCAACAAACTTGCTGAAACAATCACCACAGAATATAACGATTACAACTTATTTAAAGCTGATGTGGAAGATCGCTTTAAAGACGTTTCAGCTGATCTATTGGCCGAAATTAAATCAAGTAAACGCAAAGCGTTTTACACTACAGTTGTTAATGCCATGAGTTGGTACGATAAAAATGCCGAAAAAGTGATTAAGAAAGTGGTTAAGTTTAAGCAAGACAAACTTGATGAACTATTACATTACTTAGGCTGTGAACAAACTGAATTAGCTGACTTTGGTTATTATTCAATGGAAAAGGCTACAGGTAACAAAAATGAGTTCACCACTTACGAGTCAAATTCTGACTTACGGGATGCTGAATCTGTACCGCTAATTTATAACGAAGGTAATGATAGCGATAACTCTGAAATCCACCAATATTTCCTTGATGAAGTTCAACCTCATGTTAGTGAGGCTTGGATAAACCTGGATAGCACCAAAATTGGTTATGAAATTAGCTTCAATAAATACTTCTACCAGCACAAACCTTTGCGCGCAATGGATGACGTGGCGACTGATATCATTAGCCTTGAACAAAAAGCCGAAGGGTTAATTGCTGATATTCTTGGTGTTGATATTGCTAAAGTACATGGAGCATAGTGATGGGTGAATTAACGACTATGCCTAAATATGAGTCATATAAAGACTCTGGCGTTGAATGGTTAGGTATTGTACCTGAACACTGGGATTTAACTCGCATTGCAACACGTTTTGAAGAAAGGCGAACAAAGGTTTCTGATAAAGATTTCCCTCCTTTATCAGTGACTAAAAATGGTATTGTTCCTCAGTTATCTAATGCAGCTAAAAGTAATGATGGCGATAACCGAAAATTAGTAAAAAATGGCGATTTCGTAATTAATAGTCGTTCAGATAGAAAAGGCTCCAGTGGTGTAGCTGACCGTGATGGTTCAGTTTCATTGATAAACATCGTTATGGAACCTAAAAATATAGTTCCCAAGTATTGTGAATACTTATTAAAAAGTTATAACTTCATTGAAGAGTTTTACCGTATGGGGCACGGTATAGTCGCTGATTTATGGACTACTCGATATGATGAAATGAAAGCAGTAACAGTTAGCATACCGCCAACGGTTGAACAAACCGCCATAGCTAACTTCCTCGATAAAAAAACAGCACAAATTGATGAGGCGATTGCCATCAAAGAAAAGCAAATTGAGCTGTTAAAAGAGCGCAAGCAAATTATCATCCAACAAGCGGTTACTCAAGGCTTAAACCCAGACGCACCAATGAAAGATTCAGGTGCCGATTGGATTGGCGAAATACCTGAACATTGGGATATATCTAAAGTGAGATATTTAGGTACTACTCAAAATGGTATCAGTGCAGGTGCTGAGTATTTTGGTTCAGGTTTTCCTTTTGTTAGTTATGGTGATGTATATAAGAATAGAGAGTTACCTTCTAAAGTAAATGGGTTGGCAAAATCTAGTACGAACGATAGGAAACAATATTCAATCCTTGAGAGCGATATTTTATTCACAAGGACATCAGAAACTGCTGAAGAAATTGGCTTTGCTTCTATCTGTATAAAAACAATAAAGGACTCAACCTTTGCAGGTTTCTTAATTCGTTTTAGACCTACTAACAGGTTATTTAAAGGCTTTTCAAAGTACTATTTTAACGCTGCCATGATGCGGGAATATTTTGTAAAAGAAATGAACCTTGTAATCAGGGCTTCGTTGAGTCAAGAGTTATTAAAAAACCTTACCGTACTTTTGCCCTCACTAGAAGAACAAGAAATAATTTTTAATTACCTAGAAAATGAAACAGGAAAAATTAAAGACGCAATAGATATACAAAAGCAACAAATCGAAAAACTTAAAGAATACAAAACCACGCTGATCAATAGTGCGGTAACAGGCAAAATTAAAGTGCCAGAAATGGTTACGGAAATAAGCTAACAAGGAAGTGGTATGTCGGTTGAAGTGGCAAGTTGTACCTTAGCGCAGTTATTCGGTAAACAAAGTATTATCAGTGCTAATGAAACTGAAATTCATGGTGAATTAGCTATACCTGAATATCAGCGCCCTTATCGTTGGACTGAGGTGCAAATACAACGGCTATTGCAAGATTTTAAAGACTATCAAGTTGACGAGCGTAACCGCTCTAGTGATGAAAGCTGTCCGTTTTATTTGGGCAGTATTATTTTGCATCAGCAAGGTAACAAGCTAAACATTATTGATGGTCAGCAACGCTTAACAACCATGGCATTAATTGCCTATCTAACTGAAGAGTTTAAAGGTTTATCACTTCGCTATAAGGCACCTGAAAGTCAGCAGCAAATTAAACATAATTTGGCGTGGTTAGCTGATAAAAAGTTACAGCTTAACGACATTGATTTTTCAACAATTCATATCACGTTAGTGGTGACAAATTCTGAAGACGAAGCTTATCGGTTTTTTGAAACACAAAATACCGGTGGTGTGCGTTTAAAAGGTCCAGATATTATCAAAGCGCACCATTTAAACGTAATAGATAAAAGTATGCCCAATAAAACTCGCTATTATGCCGAGTTATGGGAAAGCTTGAATGATATTAACCGCATTATAAAACTGCTGTTACGTGGACGGTATTGGGAATACTTAAATTTACGAAAAGATTTAAAAGACCCGACAAGAAAAACCATGCCGTTTCATCAACAAGAACGGCTATTAGTTGATGCCGTTGTTGATGAATTCTCACCAAGTGCAACGGGTGACGATGTAGCGTTTGGGCGAGTTACAAGAACCTATTTAGCTAACGGTGGCGAAGTGTTAATGCAACCGCAAGTAGGATACGAATTAAGGCAACCACTTAATAGCGGTGCCAATACCATTCGTTACCTTGAGTACTTTCAAGCATTAAGGCTGAAATACTTAACGAAAAATCATAACGATGAAACGCTTTTCGCGTTTGACGAATTTTACCATGAGCTTGTTTACAAACTTGTTGGTTGTGCTTATTTGAAGCAGTTATTTGATGCAAGTTTATTGCTTTATATCAGCCAGTTTGGGCAGCACCAGTTAGAGATAGCAGCGAAAAAGCTATTTCGGGTGGTTTATTCACGTCGAGTATCAAACCAAGTTGCCGTAAAAGAAAAGTCGATTCCTGCCTTTTTAAAAGAAACCCCTGTGTTAGATTGGGTAGCGAAAAGCTATACACCCGAGCAGTGCTTTGATTTGCTGGATGAGTTTGAACTTACTGTAAATGCTGATGGTATTATTGATGCTGTTAAGTCGCCAACAGTTCAAAAATCGAGTACCAAACAAAACTTCATCAATAAAGTGATTAAAGCCTTTGGTTTAAAAGTTGAGCGTGAAGCGACAAAAGCTGAATATGCGCAAGAATTTGCAGATAGCTTTAGCCAGCACGTTACTTTATTAGGAGATAAATAGTTTTGAATATGTTAACCGTACAAACAGAATTATTAACCTTACATAAAATTTTTGAAGGTGGTTATCAGTTTTCAATACCTAGTTATCAACGCCCCTATGTTTGGTCTGATGATGACGTATTGTTGCTTTTTAACGATGTGAAAACAGCTTGCGAAAATGGTGATGAGCATTATTTTATTGGTACCGTACTGTCTTCAAAATTACAAAGCAACACAGGTTTAGTTTACGAGTTAATTGATGGTCAGCAGCGCACGACCACGTTAATGTTAATTGCCATTGCGTTTAAAGCCGCAGGGGTTAAGTCAGACCTTGATGAATTAGCGGTTTATATGCCACAAACAGGTAAAGCTATACCTAGACTCCAGTTTGCTATTCGTGATCAGGTACAACAGTTATTAGGTGGACTTGCGGGGCTTAAAGGTTATGAAAAACCATCGCAGGAAGTTATTGATAGTAACGAATACCTTAAACAAATAGGTATAGCTTTAAAGGTATTAAGTGAACACATAGAAGCACTTGATAAAAATGAGGCCGAAAAATTAGGACAATATTTTTATAGCAGTGTTCAATGGGTAAACAACATAGTACCAGCGAAAATGGATTTGAACCGTTTGTTTGCCACCATGAACACCGCAGGTGTTCAACTAGAGCAAGCAGATATTTTAAAAGCGAAACTGTTTAAGCATATTAAAACAGATAAAGCCCAATATGACGCCATGTGGGTTGCTTGTGAGCATTTAGAAAACTACTTTGAACGCAATGTGCGTAAGGTGTTCCCTGATGTTGACTGGAATAATATCGAGCCACAAGATTTGGCTGTGTTTAATGATGACATCTTTTATCATCCCGATTCGAAAGAATACAGCGATAATGACAGTGGTTTTAGTATTGATGAATTAAGTCAAGTTCTGGCAACTGGTAAAGCGCCAGAGAATGTAAAACAGAAGACTTTTGAAACTTATGATTTAGATATTGAAACCACTTATTGTCGATCAATTATCAAGTTTCCTTTATTTTTAATTCACGCTTATCGTGTTTTTTTAGCGTTAAACAATGATTCAGATATTGAGCCAAGACTGCACAGCGATCGACTGCTAGAAATTTTTACCCCGCTTATTGAGTCAGACGAAGAAACTGTTAAAGCCTTCATTGAAATGCTGTGGCAAGTTCGTTATCAATTTGATGCATGGGTAGTTAAATGGGTAGAGCGAGACGACTCTTCTGACTCTCAATTAAGTTTAACTTCTCAATCACCAAGTCCCTCTAAAAATACACAATATATTAACCGTAGCCCTAAAGATATTAATGCCTTAGCTCTACTGCAAAGTGTTCGTAACTTTACTGGTGAGCGAAGTGCTCAATATTGGCTCACACCATTTATTGCAAAACTCATTAAGAAAAAAATTGGCATTAAGGCAGATAAGGAAGCATTAATACGTCTCGAAACAATTGATAACCTGATGTCTTTAGCGACATGTTCGCAAAAAAAGGCCAGTTTCAAGCAAGCTAATTTAATAAAACCCAAAAGACTAAAGTGGGAAGAACAAAAAGAATATTTTACTGAAGCTAAAGGCACTGGCTTTGAGCATTACTGGTTTCAAAAGCTTGAGTATTTACTGTGGAAAAAAATTGATACTGGTCGCTCGAAACTAGAAACTGATGATTTAAATAAGTTTAAACAGTTTCGTATTACCTCCAAAAATTCGGTAGAGCATGTTCATCCGCAAAATGACGAGTACAAGAGTAAGCTGTCTTATGAAACATTAAATGCCTTTGGCAATCTTGTTTTACTTAGCCCTGGCGAAAACTCTTCATATAGCAATCAAGACGTTGATAAAAAGCAAATTGATTTTGAACGTAAGCAACATTTTGATTCGTTAAAGTTAAGAGAAATGTTTATTCAAAAAGGCAATAACAGTTGGGATCAGACAGCAATTGAAGCGCATCAAAAGCGAATGCTAGATGTATTAGAAACGCATTATGGTGACAAGGAATAATTATGACTAAATTAACTCAAAATACAGATTACAAGCATTGGTTAATTGAGCTAAAACAGCAATTTCGCCAGTCACAATTAAAAGCGGTGATTAAAGTCAATAGCGAGTTACTGAGTTTTTATTGGCAATTAGGTGAAGACATTTTAACGCGGCAAAAAAAAGCCCAATGGGGCGATGGCTTTTTAATCCAGTTAAGTAAAGATTTAATGGCTGAATTCCCAGAGGTTAAAGGCTTTTCTTTACGTAATATAAAGTATATTCGCCAGTGGGTTAGCTATTGGCAGCAAGCGCTAATAAACAATACGGTAATTACGCAACAGCTTGTTTCGCCATTAGTCAACGTTGAGCAACAAGCTTCAGATATTGGGCAACAACTTGTTGCCCAATTAGCGCAAATACCTTGGGGTCACAATTTAGTTATTATCAGTAAAAGTAAAACACCGGAGCAAGCTTTATATTATGTGGCGGCCACCATAACACATGGATGGAGCAGAGCAGTATTAGTGCACCAAATTGAAGGCGGCTTGTATCAACGAGAAGGAAAGGCGGTAACTAACTTTAAGCGTACCTTACCTACTGCACAGTCTGATTTAGCACAGCAAACCTTAAAAGATCCTTACGTATTTGATTTTTTAACCTTAAGTAAGTCGCATTCAGAGCGAGATTTAGAACAAAACTTGGTAAATCATGTAACCCAGTTTTTAATGGAGTTGGGGGCAGGTTTTGCTTATGTGGGTAAACAAGTGCCTATTAAAGTAGGCGAACGAGATTTTTTTTTAGATTTATTGTTTTATCACACCAAACTACATTGTCATGTGGTAATTGAGCTGAAAATAACTGACTTTGAGCCGGAGCATGCCGGTAAGTTAAATTTTTACATTAAAGCGGTTGATGAACAGTTGCGTGGCCCTAAAGATGAGCCCACCATAGGAATTTTATTGTGTAAAAATAAAGACAGCTTAGTAGCAGAATATGCTTTAAGCGATATTAATAAGCCTATTGGTGTATCTGAATATCAACTAACGCAATCGTTACCAGATGAATTAAAAACTAATTTGCCTAGCATTGAAGAAATTGAAGCTGAATTACTACAAGATTTACAGGGTAAAGATTAAAGCCCGTATTAAAAGGAAGTATTATGGTTAGCCAAACCAACGAACAAGCTTTAGAAGCTGCAATTGAAAAGCATTTAACTGGTACTTGTTTAGAAGATTTAAAATCAGGAGTGAAGGAAGCGGCACCTGCCTATAACAATGCTCTGTATAAGCTTGGCTATCCTGCTGACTTTGATATGCATTACGCTATAGATACTCACTACTTTTGGCAGTTTTTACAAAACACTCAAGAGCAAGAGCTAGAAAAACTAAAGAAAAATAGCCCTAATGACTGGGAGCGAAAAGTACTTGAGCGTTTTGATAGACTGATCAAAAAACATGGAATTTTGCATTTGCTTAAAAAAGGCTTAAGTGTTGAAGATGCGCACTTAAACCTGATGTATCCAGCGCCACTAGCTAGCAGTAGTGATTCGGTAAAACAGAACTTTAATGCCAATATATTCAGCTCAACTCGCCAATTAAGGTATTCAAAAACTAATCCGTTACAAGAAATTGATATGGTGCTGTTTATTAATGGTATTCCGCTGATAACACTAGAGCTGAAAAATGCATGGACCGGCCAAAATGCGCGTTACCATGGTCAAAAACAGTACCGTAATGATAGAGATACTTCTCAATCGCTATTGCAGTTTGGTCGTTGCTTGGTACATATGGCGGTTGATACTGACGAAGTGTATATGACCACAAAGTTGGCCGGTAAAAGCACCTTCTTTTTACCGTTTAACAAAGGTAACAACCATGGTCAGGGTAATCCACCAAATACCTTTTTACATGGAAATGGCGGCCACAAAACTAGTTATTTATGGGAAGAGGTATTTACGAAAGCTAGTCTTGCTAACATCATTCAGCATTTTGTTCGCCTTGATGGCACTAGCAAAGATGATTTAAAAAAACGCACCTTATTCTTTCCTCGTTATCATCAAATGGACGTTGTTCGCCGTTTAATTGATCATGCTGCAACTAATGGTGTTGGTCACACTTATTTAATTCAGCACTCTGCCGGTTCTGGTAAGTCAAACTCAATTACTTGGGCTGCCTATCAGTTAATAGAAACGTATCCAGTTAGTCCTGATATTCAAGGTAGCAAAGGTATAGAGCAACCGTTATTTGACTCAGTTATTGTAGTTACTGATAGACGATTACTTGATAAACAACTTAGGGATAACATTAAAGAGTTCTCTGAAGTTAAGAATATTGTTGCCCCTGCATTTAAATCATCAGAACTTAAATCAGCCTTGGAAAATGGTAAGAAAATTATCATTACCACTATTCAAAAGTTCCCATTCATTATTGATGGCATTAGTGATTTAAGTGATAAACGTTTTGCGGTAATTATTGATGAAGCGCATAGCTCTCAGTCAGGCTCTGCCCACGACAATATGAACAGAGCTATGGGCAAAACTGAAGTAGAGGAAGCTGAAGATGCGCAAGATAAAGTACTGCAAGCTATGCGCTCACGCAAGATGCGTGGCAATGCTTCATATTTAGCTTTTACTGCAACACCTAAAAATTCTACCTTAGAGAAATTCGGTCAAAAACAAGAAGACGGTAGTTTTAAGCCATTTCATTTATATTCAATGAAACAAGCCATTGAAGAAGGCTTTATCCTTGATGTTATTGCCAATTACACCACCTATAAAAGTTATTACGAGATCGAAAAATCGATTCAAGACAATCCTGAATTTGATACTAAAAAAGCGCAAAAACGCTTACGTGCTTACGTTGAAACCAGCCAACAGACAATAGACACCAAAGCTGAAATTATGCTTGAGCATTTTATACCGCATGTAGTAAACGCCAAAAAGCTACGTGGTAAAGGCAAAGGTATGGTTGTTACACAAAATATTGTAACCGCTATTCGTTATTACAAAGCATTAAAGCGAGTGATAGAAGCTCAAGGTAGCCCATTTAAAATAGCGATAGCATTTTCTGGCACCAAAGAAGTTGATGGCATTGAATATACTGAAGCGGAAATGAATGGCTTTGCCGAGAGTGAAACTAAAGATAAGTTTGATACTGATGAGTATCGCTTGTTGGTTGTTGCTAATAAATACCTAACGGGCTTTGATCAGCCAAAACTCTGTTCTATGTACGTAGATAAAAAGTTAGCGAGCGTGCTTTGTGTGCAAACATTATCTCGCTTAAATCGTTCTGCACCTAAGCTTGGTAAGAAAACTGAGGATTTATTTGTACTCGATTTCTTTAATAGTGTTGACGAAATCAAAACGGCATTTGATCCATTTTATACTTCAACGACTTTATCTGAAGCAACTGATGTAAATGTATTACATGAGCTAAAAGATGCGATGGATGATATTGGCGTTTATGAATGGTACGAAGTTGAAGATTTTGTTAAGCGCTACTTTGATAATGAAGATGCACAAACCTTAAGCCCAATAATTGATACTGCGGCAAACCGATTTAATTTTGAATTAGAACTAGAAGATGACGATAAAGTCGATTTTAAGATCAAAGCTAAACAATTTGTGAAAATTTACGGGCAGATGGCTTCAATCATGCCTTATGAAATTGTTGCTTGGGAAAAGCTATTTTGGTTCCTTAAGTTCTTAATTCCAAAGTTAATTGTTAAAGATCCTGATTCAGAAAAGCTTGATGCATTATTAGATTCCGTTGATTTAAGCTCTTACGGGTTACAGCGTGTGAAACTAAACTACGGCATTGGCTTAGATGATGGTGAAACTGAGTTAGACCCACAAAACCCAAACCCTCGTGGTGCTCATGGCGGTGATGATGAAAAAGATCCACTAGACGAGATAATTAAAAACTTTAACGAAAGATGGTTTCAAGGTTGGAGTGCAACACCTGAAGAGCAAAAAGTTAAGTTTATAAACATTGCCGAAAGTGTGAAAAGTCACCCTGATTTTGAAGCGAAATACCAAAACAACCCGGATCCCCATAACCGAGAATTAGCGTTTGAAAAAATGCTTAAAGAAGTGATGCTAGCAAGACGTAAAGATGAACTAGAGCTGTATAAGTTATTTGCAGGAGATAGTGCATTTAAAGCTTCGTGGACACAGAGCATGCAGCGAAGTGTTGGGTTGTAATGACAGAGCTTAAAAGAGCCGAGGCTCTGTTATACAAGCAATTGCCAATCATAAAGCTTTTGATAGGAAGTTGGTATGTTGGTCGAGGACGTAATGGCAATGTTGGTCGCTGGAATGGCAATAGTTTTGAAGTGATAACCAATTGTTTAGTTTATAACGGCAGCTTTAGAACAAAACAAAAGACCAAACCTGGTATTAAATTTGAACCATATTTTACAGCCGAAGAAGGCTGTTTTCAGCCGTTTAAAAAAATATCACTGAGTCAGACTGAATTACCGATTAACCACGTTGCTATTAAGCAATTAGAACTCGGGCGCTTTTATGTGGCTGATTATCAACAACTGTTAATAGGGCGCTGGGAAGGAGCCTGTTTTAGCATGTTTAAAAATACTGATGTTCAATCTTACACAGAAATTGAATTTAATAATCATTGTGATTTAAAGGGGGGCTTTCGTCCTCTACTGTTAGTTAACGAAGGCGAAGTAATTGAGCCGTATATTGAAAACGGTAGAAAACATTTGGTGTATGCATCAGTGATGAATTTTAAGTAGTTAAAAGTATTTATTAAAAGGGAAAAACATGGAGCAAGCAGTACAATTTAATAGGTTATACAAGGATATTTCAGAAAGCTTGGAAAGTACCCAAGGAGATCTTTCCTCTCTAACGTTAGATAACCAAGAAGGTAAAGAAAAACTCAGTGGTATTGTTGCTCAACTAGCATCAATCAAAAGCCACTTTGATAGTGAGCTAGGACTATTGCAAGAAAATGCCGAATGGGAGAACTTTGTTATTGCATTTTTTGGTGAAACTAATGCTGGCAAAAGTACAATTATTGAGTCTCTTCGCATACTGTTTAATGAAGAGTCTCGTCAGAACTTAATCAATTCAAACATTAGTGATTTAAATGAAGCAAAGCAAACATTAGAAGAACATGTGGTGGTTGTGAAAAACTATATTGAACAGGTTGCCCTAACACAGACTACACAATATCAATCTTTGCAAAATGAAGTTATTAAAATAACCGATATCATTCGACTAGAATCTTCCCAAAGAGTTAAGAAAAAAAATATTATCAGCCTTTTTGTGGGAGCTTTATTAGGAACTGGGTTAACTAGTTTGTGTTGGATTATGTTTGGAGGCTAATATGAATTTCGCTACAGATGCTTCAATGGTCACGCCTTCTGATACCTCAAAGATTAGTGATGATGAAAAAAAGTTAAATAAAAAAGATTTGGTAAATGAAACCTTTACGAAAATTGATTTGCTTGTTGACTCTTTCAAGGATGTTATTGATTCACATAGCATGATGTTTAGAACAGATGGAACTATCATTGGCACAGGTAAAGCTGACTTTACTCAAGGCAATGCAACTTATGTGTTAAGTAATTCAGGTAAAAAATTTCATTTGATTGACGTTCCAGGAATTGAAGGTAACGAATCAAAATATGAAACGATGGTAAAACAAGCTGTAGCCAAAGCTCATTTGGTTTTTTACGTTAACGGAACTAATAAAAAGCCCGAAAAAGTTACAGCAGAAAAGATTAAAAGCTATTTAAATCGTGGCACACAGGTTTGCCCTCTATTGAACGTGAGGGGTAATGCTGATTCTTATGAGTTTGAGGAAGATAGAATATCTCTGAGCAACGAGCATAACAATACAGGCCTATTGCAAACCACCGAGGTGTTAGAGCAATGTATTGGTGAAAAAAGGCTTTTACCAGCTCATTGTGTTCAAGGTTTATTAGCATTTTCTTCATTAGCTAAAACAGATCAAAATATATCAACAATTCATTCCTCTAGACAGAATGATCTTATAATCCAACAGCGAAACTTCCTTAAACATTTTCGCACACATGAAGCCATGCAAGAATTTAGTGGCATTAGAAATGTTGCTAATGTTTTAGAGAGTAAGGCTGCAACTTTTCGTGAAGACATCGTTGAAAGTAATAAAGAGAAAGTAAAAGAATTACTTAACGAAAACTCATCGATATTGAATAGTTTATTGTCTGATTACCAGTCTTTCTCTGAAAAAATCAAACCTGAATTTTCTGCTTGTGAAGCATCTATCAATGATAAGTTCTACTTGTTTAATCAAAGTTTATGCAATGGGCGACGAAACTTACTTGAGCAATTTTTTTCTAACCTTGCAAACAAGGCAGGTGATATTGTTGAAAATAATTTTGGAGATGAAGACGTTATATCTAGAAAGCTAGAGCGAGCCAGCAATGAGGGGCAAGAACACTTAGAAAAGGAATTCGCAGAGCACTTTAATAAATGCGTTGATGTATTACTAGATGACTTACAAACTGCAATGGTACGTCTTATCGAAGATATTCAAAGAGTTGAATTTCAAACTGATATAGAAAATATCAAGTCTCTAAATAAAGTTAATTTTCAAACAGCTAAAATTGAAATGGGTTTTGATTTGAAAGACTTTGGTAAGTTTGCTTTTAATATTGCCTCGTATACTGCTTCAGGTTTTGCTATTGGCAGCGCATTTGGGGGAATTGGAGCTATTCCAGGAGCTATTGCTGGTGCTGTGGTAGGGATCCTTTCAACTGTATTATCAATTTTTACAAGTAAGGCTAAGAGAATTCGAAAAGCCCAATCTGAGGTTCAAAGTAAAATTGAGGATGTTCGCTACTCAGCTCTAAATAAGGTAAATGAAGATCTTGAGCAAGTTATCAATGATGTCAGGAACAACATATTATCTCCAATTAAAGAACAAGTTGATATTCTTCAAAAAAGCGTAAATGCCCCTATTGAAGTTATTAATCAACAAATAAAAATAATGACTAATTTATCAGAAAAAGTGGAAGCAATGCCTTATGGAACAATTCAAGCAGTTTAATATAGAAAAACAAGCGGTTATTGAGAAGCTGGGAGAATTAGATAGTATTTTGCAGGAGCTTTCATCTTTAGGGATGAACGTAGATGACGGCTTTGAAAAAATTAAATCAGCTTTAGAATCAATCAACGATGATGTGCTGAAAATAGCACTGTTAGGCGCTTTTTCTGATGGAAAAACAAGTGTTATAGCGTCATGGCTTGGCCACATTATGGATGATATGAATATAGACATTAACGAGTCTTCAGATCGTATAGCGGTATACAAACCTGAAGGCTTACCGGAAAAATGTGAAATCATTGATACTCCTGGTCTATTTGGTGACAAAGAGAAAGAAGTAAATGGCAGCCAAGTTATGTACAGCGATCTTACAAAGCAATACATATCTGAAGCTCACATTGTATTTTATGTGGTCGATGCAACTAACCCTCTAAAAGAAAGCCATAATGATATAGTTAAGTGGGTCTTACGAGACCTAAACAAACTCTCATCCACTATATTTGTGATTAATAAAATGGATGAAGTAACAGATTTAACTGAACAAGTTATGTTTGATCAACAAGCAGAGATAAAGAAAAGTACACTAGGTGAAAAACTTGTTCGAGCTGCAAACTTATCTATCGATGAATTAAGCAATACACGTATGGTGTGTATGGCCTCGAACCCTGGCGGTAGAGGATTAGAGTTTTGGTTCTCAAAACCTGAGCATTATGAAAGTCGCTCAAGAATAAATCAGCTTAAATCAATGACAACTGACGTCCTCAGCAGTAATTTACCACAAGCTCTCATTGCTAAGACCGGTATGGATGTCGTGAGTGACCTTATATCAAACAAAGTAAAAGATGCTAGTCAGGAATTAGATACTCTTGATGCATACTTTAAGCAGAACAAACAAGAAACAGAACGAATAGCACAAGATATTATTAGCGGTAAGAAACAAGTAAAACGCCTATCTAGTGAACTGTATGAAGAGCTCAGTGTTATTGAAAATAAACTACTTTCAAAATTACGAGCACTATCATTAGAAGATATCAAGCCGTTTTTAGAAGATGAGATTGGCTATAACGGGGACGATATTGGCTACAAGCTGAACTTGAAAATCAAAACGACAATTGATCGTTATTTTGAACAATCCGCCCAAATCACAAACCAAATTGGTAGTGATATAAAAAGGCATTTAGACACAAGTGAAACCTTTATTAATTCACTATCGAAAAGCTCACTAAATGCAGCAAGCGGCGTAGCAAAAAGTATATCAAAAATTCCCGTAGACTCGATTAAAACAGCTATTTTTACTGCAAGAGATATTTTAGGTAACTTAGGTGTAGTTATTAAATTCAAACCTTGGGAAGCATCTAAATTTGCTGCTAATTTAAGCAAATGGTCAGGTCCTATTGGCGCTACGATAAGTGTTATTTCAGATCTTATGAGTGCTTATCAAGAGCGTGAGCAAGAGCAGAAACTTCAAGATATTAAAAATGATATTGGAGATATGCTAAAAGGTACATTTAAAGAGCTATATGAGTTAATGAGTGATGACGAAAAAACTTTTGATTTCTTTGCTCCTCAGCTCAAAGAGTTTGAAAAGATACTCGCTGAAATGGAATTAGGCTCTAATGATTTAGAAGAAAATCGAAAGCAATTAGCCATTATTATTACCAAACTTAACACGATAAACTCTAATGTAAATAACACTGTCGAAGCGGGATTAGAACCCGAACTTACACTTTAGCAAAGCGAATTTAAGAGCATTATTTCAGTTTTTAGGAGACAGGATTTATATGGATTATTCATTATTAAAAAGCAAGCAAAGAGAAGTAAGAGATGGCTTTTCTGAAAATCTAGCCTTAAGAGTACACCGTGCTCTTAGTTGGCTAAATAAATCTGAGCAATGCAATGACGACCAAGACAGCCAATTTATATTCTTATGGATCGCCTTTAATGCAGCATATGCTCAAGACACAGAAATACTAAGGCATACTGAATCAGAGGCGTTCTCCAAATTTATTTCTAAATTAATTGAATTGGATAATAAAGGTGATTTATCAGACCTTATTTGGTCACAGTTTTCATCAACTATTAGAGTATTATTGGATAATAAATATGTATATCAACCATTTTGGGATTATCACAATGGTAAGATTACTGAGCCTGAATGGAAAGAACGCTTTAATAAAGCGAAATCAGCAGCTAGTCATGCACTTAGCAATAAAAGCACTGATGTTGTTATCTGTATAGTTTTGCAAAGATTATATACATTGAGAAATCAGATAATTCATGGCGGTGCAACTTGGAATAGCTCTGCAAACAGAGAACAGATTAGGGATGGTGTAGCTTTTTTAAGTGAATTACTACCTATTATTGTCGATGTGATGATGGACAACCCAGACAGCCTATGGGGTGATGCGAATTACCCTTTAATTTCTGAGTAATTTATACATTCATTTAGTTTTTAATGGTGTACAAATTTTCTAGCTAATTACACCTTTGAGTCTATGGATGTTTGAATGGATTTTAAAAATACAATTAAATCAACAGTTTTTGTTATCTTGTGGTTTTAGATAACATGTAAAGGTGTGATACAGGCAACTGTAATACTCAGAGTATGCAACGCAGTGTTGGGTTGTAAGTTACCACTCATATAAGGAAAATATTTATTATGCCGTTTGAATATCAAAAAGATGCAGCCAACGCCAAAACTCTGCAAGCAAAAAAACAACCTGGCTTACCGAAAGATATAACACTTGATTTTAGCTCTATTCACATTCGTGTTTATAAAAGTGAAGGATATCAAGGTTACTTTAACTGCTCGCTTGCTATACCTTCTTACCAAGACGACGAAGGGTACGTATTTGAATTTCCCTTTAGTGATGCTAATACATTAAAATTGACGGATACGGAACATGATGCTGGCTCTGATAGTTTAATGGAGGGCACAGAATTTTTGGAATCATTTGAAAGTCATTTTAGATATGATGTTCCATTGCACGAGCATAGCTTTGATAGTGTTATCAATGCTATGGTTTGCAAATTTGAAGATAGAATTGAACAAGGCAGGCGAATACTGAGTTTCAATCTCTCTATTAAAGGTACTCCGTTTAATGGTTATGTACTAATTGACGAAGATTTCTATAAGTGTAATTAGATTTCACAATTGACCTAGATATTTTTACGGTCATTTAGTAACCATAATAAATTATGGCAACAATTAATAAGGATAGTTAAGTGACTGCTACAGTTAAAATAAGTAAAAGTGCATTTTTTGAAATGGTTATGGCAGCTTTTGAAGCCTATGCCGTGAAGCACCATGGCAAACATATAGTCTCACTTGAAACTCATGCCCAGTTATGGGGAAAAGTGAATAAAACCCTTCCTTTTAAATGCTCTGTAGAGCATTTTTCAATTGATAGCTCTGCTAAGCAAGAAAGAGATGAGGTAACTCCTGAACCGCTGTCTTTAATCATTAAAAAGGATATTGCACAAGCTTTTGGTGACGGTTTCAGCCATTTAGGAACCTATCATACACACCCCTATTTAAGAAAAACTGAAGATGAAACAACTCAATATATACGAAGAGAAAAGTTGTATGATTTTAGTCCTAGCGATCATTTTTGTGAAATAGACGAACCAACTATTACGGTTGGTAAAAAATTGTATTCTATTGCTCTTGTTATGACGATTTACGCCGCAGAAAAAGCAGACGACAGAAAAGATGGTCCAATAGATGCCAATCTTATAGAGTTTTCATTAGGCAACGTAAAGCTCTGGCTAAAAGCGCAAGTTTATGAACATATTGCAACAGAAGCATTGACTGAAGCTGACTGGAGAAAAATGGATACATATGAACTGACAACACACAAAGATTTTAATCGTAATGTTGATAGTATGCCATTGCCAATCGAGACTGATTTGCAGTGTGATATAGACTTTTTTATGGAAAAATTTGGACGGTTAAAGATCAGTTCTCGTAAATCAGAGTATGAAAGTAGTGAAACGGCAGAGAGCCGCTGGTTTGCATATTAGTTATTTAAGTTAAGGGCGTTAAAATGTTTAATAAAGCATTGTTTAGTAAGTTTTTAGACTTTTTCATTGATAATGAAGAGCAACTTAAAAAGCAAGGTGTTGCAATTGATTGTTGGCTTTTAGGGGTTCTATTTGAGTTTGGAAAAAAAGCTGGCAGGGTAGCTTTTATGTATGAGCTAATTAATGAGCTTGAGAGTTTTCGAGGCTTAACTTATGAGATAAAAGCTGAACAGATTGTTATAGGTAAAGCTGAAAATGCTATTGCATTATCATACCCGTTTAATGAACTCCCACAATTAAAGCAAGTCATTCTCCCCGTTTTAGCTGAGGTTTTTGAAGCCGACTGTTACGGGAGTAGATCTGGTGATGCAGTGCCTTTACTACTCGATTTATCCATATTACGGCAGCGTTTAGAAACTTTGCAAGCGTTTGTCTGGGATGTTTATCACCAAGATTCAGCTCCTTATATAAATTTGATATCAACATCCGATGTAAATGAGCTAAAACACCTAATTGAGGAAGCAGAAGAGTTTGTGAAAAGTTATCTTGAAGGTAGCGAGGAATATTTCCCTGATGCAGCACATGAGGCTTTATCTGGAGACTATGATAACTGGCACCTAGATGATCACCAAGACTTAGCTGAAATGTTAGGCGATACAGCTTTACTATCTCAAGTACATGAACTAAAAGAAGTTGTTCAATTATTTCATAAAATCTCGGAAGATTATTGTAATTTTAATAAGTTATCATATGAGTTGTACCAAGATAGATTAAGCAGCCAAAGATATAAAAATGAGTGTGAAAATGAAGCAAACTAATGATGCAACACAAACCACACAAAAAACTTATCCTGTAGAAATTTTGGCATCTTTCGAACTTCAGTTAGTTCATCAATTTTCTGATATTACCACTCAAAGCTCGGCTGAATTGATTACAGATGTTTTTGATGATTTGATATTGGAAGTTGAGGATGTTTTTTCTTCAATGTCTATTGGTGTCAGTTATGAAGGCGCTAAGCGAATAAGAAAAGATGGACTTTACAGGTTTATTGGCAACATTAAGCGCTGTTATGAATTTTCCGTACAAGATGTTGACCTTCTTGCAGGAGAACTCATTGATGGGACATTTGACAGCCAACTTAATGATATGCGATTGGCTGTAGAAATTGTATGTGAACAGAGCGGATATGAGCTTACTGTCGATAACTTTAATTGGGCTGATGATGAGATTGTGAATGAGGAGTAGCTCGTCTCTACTTTACCTAAGGAACTGAGGTATATTTAAAGTATTTTCATTGGTTTCGGTTTTGTCTACTTGCTCATCCTTTCGCAGTGCATTGAAAACAGCCCCAAGGTGGATTGAGTGACTATTTTCGGGCTGAATATTGGTATGGAATACCACGTTAATATCTTTATGAGTATATCCTTTCAATATATCGATACACGCTGTTAATATTGATAAGTCAGCAAACTCTTTATTTGAAATAATAACCAATACAAGGCCTTGAGCTTCTGAAAGTTCATTTGCTGCAAGGCTTATTTTATTTGCAGCTTGATAGGTTGCGAAAGGAAGCTCGTATATAGATGCGGCATTAACATCAGACGCTTCAAAATGGTACCCCGACTTTAAAGTATCAGACAGATCTTGTAACTCCAAACAATTTACAGAAAAGCCACAATATAAGTGAGCATACATAGCGATCAATGGCTCAATCATCTGTGGGGAACATTGATTTACTTGAATAAAGCTAGCGGCTGTAACTTCTGCTAACTTTTCACATAACATAGAAAGCTCTTCATTTGGTGTGGTTTCAATAGAATCGATCATGATGATTCCTAAGATGCTGACCTTGGAAAGCACTTGTTTTATATGAGTGAAATACTCAGTAACACGTTGAATTGAAGCCGCGTCATTGTCAATAACCATAAAGTTGAAGTCTTTAGTTAATTTATTTTTAGCAACCTCAATAGCACAAAAATTTTCACTTTTAGTATGGGGAGAGTATATAGCTTCAACAAATCCATGCTCCCAACATCTAACGAAACTGGTTAATGCTTTTTCTGAGTTTGAACCAGACGCTATAAATGTTTTGGTGATCTGTCCATCATTCATTTTTATTGGGTATCCTTGTATTTTTTGAGAGTAATAAAAAATAATAAAAAGTGATCATATTGACCCTTTGGCCTTCTCGTCAAATAAACCGGAATATAATATATTGAGTTCAATATCAGAGATTAAATCATAAAATCAACAGCTTTATTGATTTCCATTTTAAGGTAACATGTAAAGGTATAATACAGGTAACTGTAATAAATGGCTGTAATGGCAGCCTGTGACCACAAAAACAAAACGAAAGTCCATTTAAAATTTAAAAAGACTTCTTAAATAACGATTATGTTGTGGATACTTCGCTATAACGTTGGTTACAAGTACAAGTACAAGTACAAGTTCAATGTAGTGGTATGTGCATCATGGTTATTCTTGCTATATAACACTTACTATACAATGCTGA
>TARA_R110002012_G_scaffold243683_2_pt1 | contig 22979 bp, 21 predicted proteins | sample TARA_R110002012 | Tara Oceans TARA_R110002012 (sample SAMEA4396515) | marine metagenome | biome: Westerlies Biome; feature: [DCM] deep chlorophyll maximum layer (ENVO:01000326); material: water (ENVO:00002006), including particulate matter (ENVO:01000060) such as... | depth 40 m | reverse complement strand
TCGACAACTGCGCCCATCAGGTGCTGCTCAAGCTGGAAAGCATGGGGCTGATTAAGGGGTAACCCTTTCGCCACCGATCTGATCTCAAAAAAACGACCTCGTTTTGGGTTTGAGCTTTTCGCTAGGTTGTCCTTGGCTGGGAGATGAGTGGAAATGCATGAAAATATTGAAGCTCACGTGCGCGCAGAAAACGTTTATCACCAAGCTAGTTGACGAGTTCACAACGGTTGCCGAGATATGCCGCAATGCGGGGATCAGCTCGGCGACATATTTCAATTGTGAGAATAAATACGGGGTATGTTGCCGACTACCATAAAACGGTTGCGCAAGCTGAAGGAGGAGCATCCCCGTATAAAGAAGATCGTGGTTAAATTGGTGCTGGTCAAGAAGTAATCCTATCGCGTTTTAGTGCTACTCTAAGTCGTTATGTAAGCCACCGACCTTTCGAAGGCGACAGAGCTTTCCCAGCTCGATGTTGAGTGTCGGCGGTGCGCGGTATAGAATGCGGTGCTGGGATTACCCAGACGTGTCCGGTCCCTTTGTGTGATCATAATGCGAAAAACCTAGCCTTGACCGGGGGCACTTTAGGTAGCGCAACAAGGTTGGGCACCCTCTACATCATGGTGTATTTCACGGAGGTAAGGTCAGTTGCTGTTGATGACTAATCTCGTTATTTAAATATTGATGCTAAATATGAGAGTTTAAGCGATGTCTGGACGGTTTGTTATTTCGCTGGATTTCGAGTTGCTTTGGGGTGTTCGCGATCATGCTGATCAAGGCTCTTATGGAAAAAACGTGCTTGGTGCGCGAGATGCCGTGCCAAAGCTGCTCGAGCTTTTTTCCGCAAATCATATCAGTGCGACATGGGCGACAGTGGGATTTTTGTTCTGTGAGAATAAAGAAGAGTTGCTTGAATCGCTCCCCAGTGAGTTGCCTAATTATTCAAACCAGCGCTTGTCAAACTTTTCCTATATTGATGAGGTTGGCAAGAATGAAGCCTCCGACCCTTATTATTTCGCACCTTCTCTACTCTCGATGATCCATCAGACTCCCGGCCAAGAGATTGGTACACATACGTTGTCGCACTATTACTGCTTGGAAGATGGGCAAACACTTTCCGCTTTTGAAGCGGATATTATAGCAGCTAAAAAGCTCGCTAGTAGGCGGGGTATCGAACTTCAGTCGATTGTGTTCCCCCGTAATCAGTTTGCTCCGGAACATCTGACAATCTGCGCAAATCATGGGATCACTCATTATCGGGGGAACCCAAAACCTTGGGCATACAGAGCCACAAAGGGCTCCGAGCAGACGCTGGCTCGGCGGGCTTTCAGGTTGCTTGATGCCTATTCTGGGGTGCTAGGGTCACAAGCCTTTGAAGCCATTAGAGGTCAGCCGACGGATATTCCCGCCAGCCGGTTCCTTCGCCCCTATACGGAACGTTTAGCAGTGCTTCACCCTTTACATATTTCTACTATCAAGCGCGGTATGACGACAGCCGCTCGTGGAGGTCGGGGCTATCACCTCTGGTGGCATCCGCACAACTTTGGCCAAAGCCTCGGAGCAAATCTCGATGGTCTAGGTCAAATCATCAGGCATTTTGAAATGCTGCATGGCCAGTTCGGTATGGAGTCAACGACGATGGGGGGCACAATTCATGAGTGAGACATTTGAAAGCAATTACATTTTTAAAAAAATGCCTTATGGAGAAATCGGCTTTTCCAAATATGAGGATCTGTTCGACCGAAACTCTATGCCGAGAGTAGACGGTGCGCTCGAATGGCAGCACGTCAAGAATCCAGCAGGGTCATCAAGCCGAACTGATTTTGCAGTGGATAAAGCTTTGGAAGAAACAGCAGCAGTGTATTCTGTGATGGGCGTAAAAATGCTGATTGATGGATATCCTCACGTGGGAGGGCAATCCCTCGATACGCTTACTGATGCGAAGCACCGACGGCGTGGACTATTTAAAATGCTGGCAAAGCACAGTTATGAACAGCTCGCAAAATCTGGACATTCGTGTGTTTACGGTTTTCCAAACGCTAATTCCCATACGACATTTCAGAATCACCTTGAGTGGACCATTTATGGGCAGGTTGATCTGCTCATTCGTCCACTTCGAGCTGGGTATTTTTTGCGAACGATTATAGGAAAGCTAGAGGAAAGAAAGTGGTTGAAATACCTAAATTTCAAACTTCCAATGGGTCGATGCAATGATCCAAGGGTGGTGATGCGGCCGCTCAAAAGGTTCAATGCTGGGCATGAGGCAATCTGGTATAAAGTTGCTTCTAAAGTTAGAATTTCGGTTGATCGTTCAGCAGAATACTTGAATTGGCGTTTATTTGACCGGCCAGATGCCACTAAGTATCAAGTTTGGGAAGCAATTGAAGTTGGCCCAGATGGAGAAAATGAAAAATTGTTAGGCTTTGTTGCGTGGTGTGTAGAGAATAAGCACCGCGGCCGCATCGGCTACCTAATGGAGTGTCTTGCTTTGGTAGATCATCCAACTGCTTACAGTGATCTGCTCCAGAAAGCCATAAAGCAAATGCAAGATGACGGAGCCGATCTCGTTCTTTCATGGACTCCGAAACATCAATTTGGGTATTCTGAATATCGTAGCCGTGGCTTTATTAAAGTTCCAGAAATATTTCGTCCATTTAATTTATACTGGGGAATGCATAGCTTTAACCCTGAAAAACGCTTCAAGCCGACCGACTGGTACATAAGTTATCTCGATAGTGACACGGTGTGAAATTTGAGAAATTCCTCAATTTCTGGAAATGTCGTCGATACGGAATTTAGAAAAGTGCAACAATGCATATTTTAGTAACGGCGAATGCCGCATGGAATATCTGGAATTTCCGGCGACCGCTTGTTGAAGCCCTGTCGGCTGATGGATATCAAATTACGGTTCTAGCGCCACCCGATGACACGGGAGCCGAACTTGAACGGATCGGCTGTCGTTTCCGACCACTTGAAATGAGCGTTAAAGGGTTGAACCCGATTGAGGATCTAAAACTGCAGCGCAGGCTGAAGCGGATTTTTCGCGAGGAACAACCGGACGCCGTACTGAGCTTTACGATCAAGAATAACATTTTTGGGGCAAGGGCTTCACGCGCGGCCGGTGTGCCATTTATTCCGAATGTGACAGGCTTGGGCACTGCCTTTCTATCTGGCGGTTTCTTGCAGACCGTTGCTGAACAGCTTTATCGCCGCGCCTTTGCTAAACTGCCGATCGTGTTCTTCCAGAATGAAGATGACCGAGATCTGTTTCTTGACCGCAAGCTAGTGCGCATGGATCAGGCGCGACTGCTGCCGGGGTCCGGCATCGACCTAGCGCGCTTCGCGCCGGCAGAGCTGCCTTCAGCAGACGCTCCGCCAGTGTTTTTAATGATTGCGCGTCTTTTGCGGGACAAGGGTGTAATCGAATTCGTAGAGGCGGCACGACAGATCAAGGCGCAACATCCGAATGCGCGGTTCCAGCTATTGGGCGCAGCCGGTTCGGAAAACCGTACTGCCATCGACACCGCGACCGTCGAAGGTTGGGTGGCCGAAGGGGTGGTGGAGTATCTTGGCACGACCAGCGATGTGCGCCCGGCAATCGCTGCCGCTTCCTGTGTCGTGCTGCCCTCGTATCGCGAAGGCGCGCCGCGTACGCTGATCGAGGCGGCTGCCATGGCTCGACCGCTTATTGCAACCGACGTGCCTGGTTGTCGTGCTGTGGTCGATCAAGATGTGTCGGGTTTTCTGTGCACAGTGCGAAATGCTGATAGTCTCGCTGCGGCAATGGAGCGGTTTCTGACGCTCTCGCCACAAGCCAAGGCCGAGATGGGGCGAGCGGGGCGCCTTAAGATGGAACGAGAATTTGATCAGGCGTTGGTTGTCAAAGCCTATCGTCAGGCCCTCGCCGGCCACGGGCAAGGCTGATCTTAGTGGACACCGTCTTTTTCATTGTATCGAAACTGGTTGGCGCACTCTTACGGGTGGACACCTGGATCGTCATTGCTTTGGCGGGCATCGTACTTGCATTGACCTTGCAACGCAGACGTATGGCGCTTTGGATCAGCAGTATCTCAGTCGTGCTGCTGATCGCGCTGAGCGCCCTGCCGCTCGGGGATCTTCTTTTGCAGCCCATCGAGCGCCGCTATCCGGCTAATCCTGACCTTGATGCTGTCGATGGCATCATTGTGCTCGGTGGTGGTGAAAACGCCCGTGCCAGTACCTTTTGGAGCCAAGTGCAACTCAACGAAGGCGCAGAGCGCTACACGGCTGGGCTCGCTCTCGCGCGTCTGTTTCCCGAGGCGCAGGTTCTCTTTACAGGTGGCAGTGGTGCACTTCGAGACGCGGCCGGTACTACCGTCTCGGAGGCCGCTATTGCCAAGCGATTTTTTCTGGAACAAGGCATATCTTCTGAACGCCTGCTTCTGGAAGAGCAGTCGCGCAACACTGCGGAAAACGCCCGACTTAGTCTAAAGCTTGCTGGCCCTTCTCTGAGTGAGAGTTGGGTTTTGATCACCAGCGCGTTTCACATGCCGCGCGCCATGCGTAGCTTTGAAGCCGCGGGCTGGGATCGACTTGTGGCTTGGCCTGTCGACTATCGCACATCAAGGTTCGGGGACAGCATCGGCTGGAACCTAATTCAGAATCTAGCTGTGCTAAACACTGCAATTCGTGAGCGCGTGGGGCAGCTTGCGTACCTGCTTAGCAGGCGGTGAAAGGTCTGCCACTTTATACTGCGCGTAGCTGATCCGATTTTAGGGCAGCTCTGGTTTGCCTGCCCATGATATCCAGCAACACCCAAACGCGGCGATCTGGCTCCACGGTTTCGATAGTGGTGATTACATCCGCAAACGGGCCTGTCGTTATCGCGACCTGATCGCCCGGCTGTAGGCATTTTTGCGACAGAAGTTCGTCGCCTTGATCGCAGCGCAGCATCAGCTGGCTGACTAGGCCAAAGGGAACTGGGGTCGGCTTATTGCCGTGACTAACAATCCGTGTGATGCCATAGGTGGAATTCACCGCGCGCCAATGCCCTTGCTTCACATCAAAGGCCACAAACAGATAGCCTGGAAACAGCGGGCGCTTTCTGACAGTGAAATTGCCGCGGACGCGTGTGTTCTCTTCATGTAAGGGTAGAAACGTCTCGAAGCCCTGCTGAACCAGGTTGCGTTGGGCGATTTTATAGCTGTTGGATTTGAATTGGGCCAGAAACCAAGTTGTTCCGCTCTCGTGATCTCTCATAGGGGCCCTGCTTGCTCAACTTTGAACGACCGTGCCTTTGATCGCGCCCGTCTTCAACCCCGAACTTATGTATACGCCCCGTATTGTAGATTGAGAAAACGCGGATATTCTCTTCCGAACTTGTTCCTGTGTTGGCGTTCATTTGCGGCTTGCTCAAAGGGTATGTTGCCCGAAGCGTTTTACGCTTGTGATCCGCGTGTATAAGGCACTCCAACCCAACCAGTTTCCATTGAGTGTCGCAAATAAATAACATTGTTTGAACGGTTCTAGCTTTTCGTAAAGGCAGCATCATGCTACCGCTCAAAGTTGAACGACTATGCCTATATTAGAGCATCTTATTCAGATTACCGTAAGTACAAGAAGAGCCGCGGGCACTTCTTGTGCGGCAGCCTGCGAAAAGGGCGCTATCTGATGGTGGGGCAGCGAAGCGAAGCCCAAGAGGATTTGCGGTTTCGCGTCCTGCGCTTGCTGCAGGAAAACTCTGAAATGTCCCAGCGGGATATTGCTGCCGCGGTCGGGATAAGTGTTGGCGGTGTGCATTACTGCCTGAATGCCTTAGTGGAAAAAGGTATGGTTAAGCTAGGGAATTTTTCGGCTGCGAACGACAAGCGCCGCTATGCCTATATCCTGACGCCAAAGGGCCTAACTGAAAAAGCTGCGCTTACATCACGATTTCTCAAACGGAAGATGGAGGAATACGAAGCGCTTAAAAAAGAAATCGAGACGCTTCAAACTGAAGTGAATTTGGGGGCCGATATGGCATCCGGATCTCGACAATAACCGCAAACCGAAAAGATATTTTAATGAAACGCATTTTAATCACCGGCACCGCTGGTTTTATCGGCTTCCATCTTGCCAAGCTCCTGATCGCCGAAGGTTTTATTGTCCACGGCTTTGACGGGATGACAGATTACTACGACGTAGCTCTCAAACAGCGCCGTCACCAAATGCTACTTCAAAGCCCAAATTTTGCCGCGACCGAAGGGATGCTTGAGGATCAGGCTTTGTTCGACCGCGTCGCTGATGAATTCGCTCCGGATGTGATTGTCCATCTCGCAGCGCAGGCCGGCGTTCGTTACAGCCTGGAGAACCCGCGGGCCTATCTCGACAGTAATGTGATTGGTACCTTTAATGTGATGGAGGCGGCCCGGCGCTTGAAGGTCAAGCATTTGATGATGGCGTCGACCTCTTCAGTTTACGGTGCCAACGAAGAGATGCCGTTCATCGAGACTGAAAAGGCTGATACGCAGCTGACCATCTATGCGGCGACAAAGAAGGCCACCGAGAGCATGGGGCATTCCTATGCTCATATACACGATCTACCCACCACAATGTTCCGGTTCTTTACCGTCTATGGCCCATGGGGTCGGCCAGATCTGGCGCTTTATAAGTTCGTAGATGCAATGCTGGATGGGCGGCCGATCGACATCTATAACCACGGCGATATGTACCGTGACTTCACCTATGTTGATGACTTAGTCCGCGCGATCCGCTTGTTGATCGACGCAGTGCCAGAGCGGCCCGAGGATGGCGTTGTGCCAGAAGGCGACAGCCTTTCCCCGGTGGCTCCGTACCGTGTAGTCAATATTGGTAACTCCGACAAAGTACGGTTGCTGGATTTTGTGGACGCAATTGAAGACTGTCTCGGGCAGAAAGCACAGCGAAACTACATGGGCATGCAAATCGGGGATGTACCCGCTACTTGGGCCAATGCAGAGCTTTTGAAAACACTAACGGGCTATCGCCCTCAGACAGATTTCCGGGATGGCATCGCACGGTTTGTCGAGTGGTACAGGGAGTATTCGGGAAAATGAGTTCGAATATGCAAAAAATAGCAGTCATCGGGCTTGGCTATGTTGGCCTTCCGCTTGCCATAGAGTTTGGTAAAACTCGCCCAGTGATCGGTTTTGACATCAACCAAAGCCGCATTAACGCATTGCGCGAAGGTCGTGACGATACGCTGGAAGCTTCTGAGGGAGAGCTTCGCGAGGCTTCGCACCTTTCATTCACGACAAATAATGCAGATTTGGCGGACGCGCAAATCTACATCGTCACCGTTCCAACCCCGATCGATGCGCATAAGCGCCCGGACCTGACGCCGCTAATCAAAGCATCAGAAACCTTGGGCGAAGTTCTGAAACGCGGTGACATCGTAATCTACGAATCCACCGTGTATCCCGGTGCCACAGAAGAAGACTGTGTGCCCGTGCTGGAACGGGTCTCAGGCCTGACCTTCAACGAAGACTTTTTTGCAGGATATTCTCCGGAGCGGATCAATCCCGGTGACAAGACGCACCGCTTGCCAGATATCCGTAAGGTAACGTCCGGATCCACACCCGACATCGCCGAGAAAGTGGATCAGCTTTATGCCAGCATTATCACGGCAGGCACGTACAAGGCCGAAAGTATCCGTGTGGCAGAAGCTGCAAAGGTGATTGAAAACACGCAACGGGATCTGAACATCGCTCTGGTCAACGAGTTAGCCATCATCTTCAATAAGATGGGGATTGATACCGAAGCGGTATTAAAAGCTGCTGGTACTAAGTGGAATTTCCTACCCTTCCGTCCGGGTCTGGTCGGTGGCCACTGCATAGGGGTTGATCCTTACTACCTGACCCATAAGGCGGAGGCGCTGGGCTATCACCCTCAAGTGATCCTTGCAGGACGACGTATCAACGATGGCATGGGGGCTTATGTTGCTGGGCAACTGGTAAAGGCCATGTTGAAGCGGCGGATTCAGGTCAATGGTGCACGTGTGCTGATCCTTGGTCTGACTTTCAAAGAAAATTGCCCTGACCTACGCAACACGCGGGTGATCGATGTGGTGGCCGAGCTCCAAGAATATGGCGTGCAGGTGGATGTACACGACCCTTGGGTTGATCCAGTGGAGGCCAAGAAAATATACGGGATCGACTTGGTCACTACGCCAGCGCCCCAAGCTTATGACGGTGTAATCTTAGCTGTGGCACACGCCAGCTATCAGCATAGCGGGGCAAAAGCTATGCGCGTTTACGGTACCCCGGACCATGTGTTTTGTGATTTAAAATGCGTCTTTGCGCCAGATGAAAGCGATCTAAGGTTGTAATTTACTGCGGAAGGGCAAGGCTCCTGCTACTCTTTGATCTATAATATCAATCTAATGGCTTTGTCGCATGCGTATTTAAATTATAGTGTGTCGGAAATACATTGGTGAATAATGTAGGAATAATTTACTTTTCAATTAGTTATTTTTAATTTCTTTTGCATTACATCTAAAATAGTAGGTGTTTTTATGAAAACAGCCAATGGAATAAACTAGATTGACAGTTGTAGTAATTAATGACACTCGGGTCGACCGGCACCATGGCTGTAATAGTGTGATGACCGCCGTCGTATCCTTGTTAGCAAGTAATGGGTTGAAGTCAGTGCGGTTCTGGCCGGCGCATTTAGAATGGCAGGATGATGCGAGGTTTGACGCCGCGCTAGCGGCGGCGCGTCTTGTGGTAATAAATGGCGAGGGTACGATTCATCATAATCGCTTGGCAGGTCGGAGGCTTCTGGAGGCTGGGACTTATGCGAAAGCGGCCGGAATTCCGGTGGCGCTGATCAATACAGGCTGGGAAGATAACGGCCCCGATTTTCTAGCAATGCTTAACCATTTTGATCTTGTGGCCGCGCGCGATAGTCGCAGCGCTGAACAGATGGCTTTGAGCGGAGCTAGAGTGCGTGTCGTTCCTGATCTGAGCCTCTGGCACGTGAACAACCAAACTTCCGCCAAGTACTTACACCCTCGAGCAGGGATAGGTTTTACAGATAATGTCAACCGCTTTAAAATGCTCGAATTGATGAGACTGCGTCGTACATGCCAGGGTAAGTCACTTTCAATATGTTATAGTAAAAAAAATCCATCGGGTTGGGCGCAGTTCCTGCGCGATGGCATTTCAGTTAGAGAAGATTTAACCCAGCCGGCGCTTTTGGCAGCTTTATTGCGAGCACGCCACGAACTCTGGCAACGAAGCACCCACGATACGAATGCATTCATTGATCAGGTTGCAAATCTTGAACTGCTTGTTTCAGGAAGGTTTCATGCCTGCACCTTAGCTTTAGCCACCGGCACACCTATAATTGCAAACAGTTCGAACACGGGTAAAATTGCTGCTCTGTTCCATGACGCGGGTATCGAGGAATGGCGTGGCGCGCTTCACCTTGACGCCGAGGTCGTTTCAGAGGCGCGCGCACGTGGGTGGTCAGCATCGGAACGCGATAACCTTCGTGCCTATCTGTCAAGTGCAACACAGGCCAGCGAAGCCATGTTTTCAGATCTTTCCAACTTGGCGACCAGATAATGCGACTTCGCTTGCCGCTCATTGATACTTCTGCCGCGGAATCTCGACAACGTGCTTGGCTGCGCGCGACCGATCTGAACAAGGAGCAACCTTGCCCTTGGGCGCTTGAGCGACTAAAAATATCCACTGATCTGGAAAAGAACAGTGACCAACTCTTACATAACCAGCGCGGCCGCTGCAGAAGTTGGGCAGCCGGGTTGCAGTTGGCAGTCGCTGGATTTTTAGCCCTATGTATCTGGATTGTCTATGTTGCCCGTCATAGAGCAGGAAGCAGGCAAGTCTCACTGAAACGAGACGTGCGTTGTGTCCTCGCCCTGCATGCCGAGGACACAACGCGCACTCGCCATGTTATTGAAGCGCTTGCGGCTACAGACAGTTCGATCGCTGGCATAATCCTTCTCGGGCGGATACGTTTTTCACCTCAGGAAGTCCGGTCCCTATGGTCAAAAAAAGATCACCGGGCTATCTTGTACGACCTTCCACTATTAATCCCGATGTCGCCTAGCGCCTGCTTGTACGCTCTCGCCAACCTACCGCGACAAATGATGGACGGGATTAGAGTTGCGGCATCAGACTCGATGGCCATATCAGTTCGAAGGGATGTAACAATAGTATTCAGGATTATGCTTGGCCTTACCGCTGCTCATTGGTGGCGGCTAAACGGCAAGGGACAAGAGGTGCTTTTCGGCCATACTGGGACGGCAGATACAATACTACTTGAATGCGAAATTCAACGCAGCGGGGCACGTACTATACACTTAGTTCATGGTCAAGCGACTGGGCCAAACTTTCTCGGTTTCTCAGACGTTGCGCTATTCCGTAGCCGCCACGATGCTGACGCGTACGCGGCTCTAGACTGTTATAAAGAATGTAGCATTCAGCCGGCAGCGCAGCCTTATCCAAAACGCGGCGCTTCGGGGTGCCTTTTGCTTAGTAATCTGGCGCATCCAATGAATGCTGGATTTCGAAAATCAGGCATTAAAGACGAGTTGAATTTGCTCTACACTGTTGCGGATGTAGCGCGATCTCTTGGGCCAATTGCAACTCCACTTTTGTGGAAACCGCATCCGGTTATTATGACGCTTCCTACTCAAGACCAAGAACAACTACGGTCCACTGCAAAAGCACTAGGGTTTGTAGAACTTGACGCCAATTCAGATATTAAATTGGCGGCTGCTAGTTGCCACTGGGTAGTTTCATCGCCATCAACCGTCGCGATCGACCTTTTGAGATCAGGAATGTTATGTGTCATGCTTGATCCGCAGGGGACTTTGCCGGATTCAGCACTTGAATGCCTACCCACTGCATTTACCAGTAAAGTTGAGCTAATAAAAATACTGATCTCATTGAGCAGGCCCGAAGAGTATTATAGCAAATTCCTTGTTGCTTGGGAAAAAATTGGGCCCGCAGGACCACTAGATTTAAATGTTAGATAAGCGAGAATAATAGTGCTCCCGTATTTTTCAGTATTTTTGCCTATATTTGGCATGACCCTCGCAGCACCACGGGGTAGAGTTTACCCATCAATATGGATTTCATGTTTTATTCTAATCGTAATATTTGTTGGTTTACGGAACAATGTTGGTATGGATTGGAATAACTACCTCTGGATGATTCAGCGTGCAAATTTTGGTGGTTGGTTGCAATCTTTAGCCGTCGCTGAACCTGGATATGCAACACTTCTATTCATTTCAGGGAAAATGGGATGGGGTATCTATGGCGCATATACCATGGGAACAATCATATTTACCGCTGGGCTTTTCAAGTATGCTAGAACAACCCCTTACCCATGGATAGCACTTGCTGTAGCATTTCCTTACCTAATTACAGTAATAGCAATGAGCGGAGCTCGGCAAGCTGTCGCAATTGGGGTTTTGTTCTGGCTGTTTGGGCAGTGGTACAACACTAGCCTTTTATATAGGGCTGGTCTAATTTTACTTGCGACTTCCTTTCACGCGAGCGCTATTGTCTTTCTGTTACTCATTACTTCTGATATGCAGATACGAAAACCTATTAGAATAATAGTATTTCTATTTATTGTTATTATTGTTGGTTTTGGCATATTAAGATCTTCGTCATTTGATTTTTATCAAGCAGCTTATATATCTGGCGGCGACTCTTCATCTAGAGTGGAGTCTGGCGGTGCGATGTTCCATGTTATCCTTAATGCAGGCCCAGCAGCACTCGCAATGGTTTTAGGTGCCAGTGTGAAGAACCGACTTTTGCCAGATAAGTTGCACCTTAAATTGGCTTACGCTTCACTTTTGATGATCCCAGTTGCACTAGTAGCATCAACCGTAGCTAGCCGATTTTCCGTCTATCTATTTCCCGTTTCGATGATGATTGTTTCTTCATTTCCGAATCTAAGTAAAAATTCTGATCAGAGAGTTTTATTCAAAGCTATGATAGGAATTTTTTATGCATTTGTCCTTTTCCTATGGTTGGGATATGCTACAAATGCACATGCGTGGCGTAACTACTCAAACGCTCTCTTCATTGATCCATCGCGACTTGAGCTTTGCTGCAAATGAAAATTCTTTTTGCGATTAAATCTCTGAACGGCCCCGGCGGCGGTGCCGAAAAGGTTCTAGTCGATGTAGTTAATGGGCTACATCGGCGCGGGCACGACGTGCAGGTGTTGACTTTCGACTATCCAGGCGAGGCTTTTTATGATCTGTCGCCGCTAATTGAGCGGCTCGACATGGCATTTAATCGTGGGGGAGAGTCAATGCCTCGAAGAGGCCTTCTAAAGGCGCTCCCACGAATCCGGGCTGCCATTGCTGCTGAGCAACCCGATGTAATTGTTGCATTTATGCATTCTACCTATGTGCCTGTGGCTATCGCTGCGCTGGGACTGGGGTTGCCTTTAGTGGTCAGCGAACACACTGAGGCGCGTCATTACGAAACTCGGCCCTTACAACGCCTTGTACGACAGGTCGTAGATCGATGGGCTGCCATTCGCACTGTGCCTTCAGAAGCAGTACGATTGGGCTACGACGATGTGTCAAGTACATCTGCCATGGTGGTACCAAATCCAGTAGCGCTTACGCAGTACAGTGCTTTTCTCGGTGTGGCTCCAGTAATGCCTCCGGTTGTTCTTTCGATCGGCCGTTTAACTGAGGAAAAAGGACATTCAGTACTTCTCGATGCATTTGCGCGCGTGGCCAACGATTTTCCGGAGTGGCGCTTACGGATCTTAGGTGACGGGCCGCTGCGCGACAGTCTGGAGGCGCAACTAGTAGAGCTTGGTCTTATTGATCGAGTCAATATGCCGGGCTTTACACGCGAAGTTGGTGAGGCCTACGCCTCGGCAACGTTCCTAGTACTGCCATCACGCTACGAATCCTTTGGAATGGTCGCTTCTGAGGCGCTTGCTACAGGCCGCCCCGTACTGTCATTCGACGATTGCGCAGGCATCTCCGAAATAGTTAAAAGTGGTACAAATGGTCTCCTCGTTAGAGGAAAGCCGGAGCGCGCCGCGCGAGTGGTAGCATTAGCCCATGGATTGCGGCAGATGATGAGTGACCCAGATCTCTGCGCACGCCTCGGCAAAATGGGGCCAGAAAGCGTTGCACAGTATGGGCTGGATAATGTACTTGACCGCTGGGAAGAGGTCTTAAGCAAGGCTGTACCAAAAATGCCTCGAAAAAATGGTGACCGCAAAGAAAGCGGCCAAATTTAATTGCAGTATGCCAAGCGTCATATCACCCGTTAACGAATGTAACCGACACAAAAATCTGCTGGCTATGTCAAATTAGAAGCACCATAGACACATCGTGGGATTTTATGTTGCTTATAGCAAGGAGAATATCACCTAATTGATGCGGAAATTAGGTGATACGTAGGAGTGCCTATGTCAAAAAATATATTTATACACATCGGAACTCATAAAACTGGATCGACGTCGCTGCAAGACTATTTATCGAGCAACCGGCTCAGTCTGATAAGCAATGGAATATGTTATTATTCCGGAGACTTACTTTTGGACAACCACATAGAGTTATATCTATCGTGTATAGATAGAGAAAAAGACTCTTTAGCTCAAAGAACAATAGATATGGTGCCTTTGGATATATTGTTTGATAAAACCCGTGCTAAAGTGTCCGAATTTTTGACCGATTGCCAGGCGGAAACAATCATATTTTCAACGGAAGGCCTATCCCTTCTCAGGACAGATATGGAAATGAGTCGCCTCGCACAAATTCTCGACCCGAGCGCAAATAATATAAATATTATTTGCGTGCTACGTAATAAAGCTGATTATCTCAGCGCCTATCGCAAACAAATTTTGAAGGTTCCTCGTCGCAAGCCCTCCGACGATCCTCGTAGCGCCCTTTACGTCGAACCAGACTCCTGGCTAATAGATTACGACAAGCTTCTCGAAGCTTATCGCATAGCCTTCGGTACGCAATCGGTGCATGTTATTGATTATGATATCGAGGTAACAAAATGTGGAGATGTACTTCCTGCTTCACTTCGAGCCTTGTCTATTCCTGAATCGCTGCTTCCAAAGCCGGGGTATGCAAAGCGAAGTAATACTACGTCCAAAATAAACCGAACACGACAATTGGCGAATAGACTACGGGATTATATCCTTAGAAACTATAAATAAAAATTAAATACATCTATCATTTTAATGTAATTTCTATTGCACCCAGTTTATAGTTAAAATTTACACGGACACTTCGAAGTAATAGGTGAAGGAACAACAGAGCATCTCAACTATTAGATATCGGCCAGGATATAAATCTGCATCAGTAGCACCACATCTATTTCTTCCATACTTCAGGGTACTTAATGTTTATAAAAATAAAACATATCATTTTTCTGTCTGGCGGCGTATTTCTCTGGGCCACCGCTTGTATAAAATGCGAGGTTTGAGGCATGTGTGGTTTCACCGGGTTTCTTGATCCTCACCACAGTTTTGGCCCTGGCATGGCCCGCTCTAGGCTCCGGGCCATGACGGACGCTATTCGCCATCGTGGCCCTGATGCTGAGGGAATCTCCGTTGAGGAGACAGCTAGTGGCGCGGCTTGGGCGGGGCTGGGCCATCGGCGTCTGTCGATCCTTGATCTCAGTGCAGCGGGGGCACAGCCGATGGAGTCAAAGTGCGGGCGCTATCTAATAGGATATAATGGCGAAATTTACAACTTTCAAAGTTTACGTGCAGAGCTAGAGGAGCGCAGCGCGGTCAGTTGGCAAGGTCATTCCGATACGGAAGTGCTGTTGGAAGGAATTGCGCGCGACGGGGTAGAGGCCACACTGAGACGTCTTGACGGTATGTTTGCTTTTGCTCTGATTGACCGCGCGACAAAGACCCTGACACTGGCGCGCGACGCCTTCGGTGAAAAGCCGCTGGTCTACGGTATATGGGGCGGAGTGCTGTTGTTCGGCTCTGAGCTGCAAGCCCTGCGATCGTGGCCAGGCTTCGCCCCCGAGGAAGACACAGAGGCGCGCGCCTCGCTTATACAATATAGCTACATTCCGGCTCCAGCGACCATCTATCAAGGTATCCGAAAGCTGCCCCCCGCTCACATGGTCGAGATTTCCATGGATGTGGTGAAGAGAGGTGCCCTGCCTGCACCAGTGCCCTGGTGGGATATGGCGGGGTCGGCGCTTTCAGCGCAACAGAATCCCTTTGAAGGCGACTTTAAGGCTGCAGTAGATGCACTCGAGGGCGCTTTCGACCGGTCAGTAGCGCAGCGCATGGTCTCGGACGTGCCGCTCGGGGTGCTGCTGTCAGGTGGGATCGATAGTACGCTTACCGCCGCCTTCATGCAGCGCGTAAGCGGTGTGCCGGTGCGCAGTTTTACTATTGGCATGGCCGAGGAAGGCTATGATGAATCTCCGCATGCTGAAGCCGTGGCACGTCATTTAGGCACTCGACACGAGACCTTCATGCTTACCCCGTCAGAAGTGCTGAAGGAAGTCCCGAACATCGCCGCGCATTATGATGAGCCTTTCGCCGATTCCTCACAACTACCGACCTTTTTGGTGTCCCGAATGGCGCGCGACCATGTAACCGTAGCATTATCAGGCGATGGGGGCGATGAGCTCTTCGCCGGATACAACCGCCATTTCCAAGGGCCGCGTCTTTGGGCACACATGCAGCGGTTGCCGGTTGGGCTACGCTCGGTAGTTGGAAGTGGTTTGGGCGCCGTGCCGCCTGCAGTCCTGACTGCGTTAGTCCGATTTGCCGGCCCGCTCGCGCCGCAAGACTTGGCAGCAGGCCGGGCTGGCGAAAAGCTACATAAGCTGGCGCGGCTCCTAGGATCGCGCGACCGAGCGGAATTTCAGGATGCGCTCCTTCGCACTGGACACTCGGACGCGATACTTGCAAGCGGCGCGCATGCACAGGTATTAACTGAAGGGGTAGACCCGCGAACAGACAATTTGGATTTGGCCTCCGCCATGATGCTTTTTGATACTGGGCATTACCTGCATGATGATATTCTTACAAAAGTAGACCGCGCTAGCATGGCAGTCGGTCTCGAGACACGTACGCCGTTTCTGAACCGCGAATTATTCAACCTAGCATGGCGCTTACCGCATTCCTTTAAGGCCGAGGGCGCGGAAGGTAAGCGGGTATTGCGCGCCCTGCTTTACCGTCACGTTCCACGCGAGATCGTAGATCGGCCCAAGGCCGGTTTCACAATGCCGATAGGGCGTTGGCTGCGCGGTCCATTGGCCGATTGGGCTGAAAGCTTGTTGTCAACTGATGCAATCGCACGAACGGACGTTTTCAATACTGCTGCCGTACGCAAAATATGGAATGAGCACCGCGCCGGTCAGCAGAATCATGAAACTGTACTTTGGACGGTCTTAATGTACCAGACTTGGCGCGAATCTGTAGTGCGTTGAGAAATAGGAAGGGAACTAATTTGCGAAACATATTACATATCGGAATGCCTAAAACCGGGACGACCACACTTCAGGCGGACGTATTTCCCTACATTTGTAGTATAAGTGACTATCAATATTTGGGCCTATTTCAGCCACATCGAAAAATAAAACAAACTTGGGTTATGTCAAAACTTCATCGTTGGATGATGTATGGAGAGGGGGAAGCAGATTTATTTTTCGAATTAGAGAATGCTACCAAGAATTCACCAGTAATTATTTCTAATGAAACTATCCTTTCATCAAACTTTCACTCATCTTGGAAAATGCGAATACTTCGTCTTGAAAGACTAGTTAAGCATTTCGACTTTCAAGTCTACATCACTATTCGTGAACCAGTTGGCGCGATGCACTCATATTTTTGTGAGCATTTTTTGGATTCGCCTGAAGTCCATCGCTCTTCTTTTTTAGAAGAGCTAAAGCATGGGAATTTATTGCAAATATATAAATATAGTAAATCTATTCCATACATTGAAGACACGCTTAAAACAGAATTAGTAATCGAAGCCTACGAAGAAATTTTTGCGAACAATGACAGTGGTTTTTTGTCCTCGCTAGTGCAAGATGCAAATCCCTTTCCAGAGGATGTCGGACAGCATAATCTGAAACAGCGGTCTGACGGGGGGGTGGTTTTTGAGAAAACTACACTACGCGACACCTTACGGCGCCGGGTATACGCCAGCCCACTAGGCCGAAACGCCTTATCCCGCAAAGTGATTGCCAGTCTGTCCAAAGTGACCAAGTCACTTGATCTGGTCCAGATGCAGCCTGTCAAGATTCCAGCACTGACAAGTCAGGAAATTGCATTGCTTCGGGTCGAGCTGCAGGCGGAACTAGATTTCGTGAAAGCACGCTACGGGATCCGTTTTCCAGTTCCCGCTTTGCAGACAACGTCAGGATGAGCGTGGAGCGTTCCCCCAGCGGCCACCTTTGGATCCTTGGACGCTCTACAAGATACTTGGCCGTTGTTCGGGCTCTAGGGATGCTGGCCGCGCTAGTCTTATCAGTTGTATTGACTCGCATACTTGGCCCAGAAGGATTCGGGCAGTATGCGCTAGCCCTTATTGTAATCCAGATGCTATCAATTCCGCTTGGGAGAGGCTGGGGAACGCTGCTAATGCGGACTACCGCCCGGTACGAGGATGAGGATGCGCGGCAGCAGGCCGCAGAGATTCTCGGGATAGGTCGCTTCCTCTCAGCTGGATACGCCACAATGGTAATACTGGCCTTATTTGGCCTGAATTGGTTGACACGTGCAGATATAAACCTGTCGTTGATCCTTTTGATTGGGCTATTGTTGTTGGTAAACCAGAATACTGCATTCCGTATGGCCATACTTCGGGGCGTTCGGTATCCGGTCTTCGCGCAGTTTCCCGAACTGGTAATGCGTCCGGTAATTATGGTTCTTACGATCTTAGTATTTGCCGTATGGTTCAACCTTCCGGTCGATTGGTATGTTGCACTGCAGGCACTCTTTGCAGCTTCAGTACTTACACTTTTTGCTGGCGCATTGCTTCAGGCGCAGGTTGTCCCATCCCTGCGCGCCCGCCTTGCACATCCAAAAATAATTATTTCGCGGGGATGGGGTGCCTCCGCTTTGGTGATAGGCACGAATGGATTCATCGTCCTCGTCTACGAGCAGTTGGACCTGCTCCTTCTGTATGTGTTCTCGACCACTGCAGACCTAGGTATCTACAAGGCAGCTATGCAAATTGGGAGCTATGGTGGGTTCGCCTATGCTTTGCTCAGCTATGTCGCTGCCGCGCGCTTGAGCGCTATGTGGGCACGCAATGACATCCGGGAAATCGAGCGCCTTGCAGCCCGGTATTCGCGCCTGTCGCTTGTATTTTCTGTCTTATTTCTGGGCGTCCTGATCGTACTAGGAGACCTCATTGTCCAGATTCTTTTTGGGCAGAAATTTGATGATGCGTCAATGATCGCTGTGTTTTTAGCCCTGGGTCACATAGGTTTTGCCCTATTTGGTATGTCGTCTGCCATGCTTATGATGTCGAATAACGAATATTTCGTTTTGAAAGGCACGATTGCCCTACTGATCGTGAAGTTTGTGCTCGGCATGGCGGCCGTCTTTCTGTTTGGTACCATAGGCCTGGCATTGATGTCGGCAATCTCGACATTATTGTTGAATACCTACCTCTTTTTGGTCGTCCGCAGGCACCTTGGCATCAATCTTTCAGTTTTTGGAGCAAGACGCTGATGTTCACAGTTGTGATCCCTCTCTATAATAAGTGCGCCTTCATCGCGACGACATTATCATCTGTTCTGGCGCAAACAGGGCCAGAATTTGAGGTGATAGTAGTCGATGATGGTTCGACCGATGGAGGGGCGGAGATTGTGGAAGCAGTCAATGACCCACGCGTGCGGCTCGTCCGACAGGAAAACCAGGGCGTAGCGACAGCCCGAAATCGCGGTGTAGACGAGGCACGGTTCCCTTGGATTGCTTTTCTCGACGGTGATGATCTGTGGCGGGCTGATCATCTCCATTGTTTTTCCTTGGTGATCCGGACCGTTCCCAGTGCTGGTTTTATCTCGACACGATGGAAATTAGTCTCTGATGAGGAGATATCGACTTTGCTAGAGCCCAGCAGAATCGGACCGGTTGAACAGGTGTCGTTCTTCCGCAATAGCGTGTTAGAGTGCCGGTACTTTCATACGTCCGGGGTCGCCGTGCGGCGCGACGTGTTCCAATCCCTCGGTGGTTTCGGCCCGTATCGGAGTGGTGAGGACGTCGAGCTATGGGTCAGATTAGGGCTAACAACACCCTGCGCGATTATCCGAGCCACTACAGATTTTCGGCGCACCGACGACCAAGGCATCACCTCACGCGACGATATGAGACCACGACAGCACCGGATTTCACGCAAGGCCATGCCTACCCCAGTGCTGCGAACACTGGCCGAAGCGCTGGACAACGCCTTCTATCTGCAGGAACGACGGAACGTTCAGCTTTATTACGACTTCCGGCTTGCGATCGGGGCGAACAGAGAATTCCGGAAAAGGAACTTTGTACGGGCCATTCGTCTAGGCCTCGCGATGCGGGCCCCTCTTTCATTTCTGTTCGCTCTTATACGTCGGTCTGACCGCTGAACTCAGGTGAAAATAAATACCAGCTTGATCGGCTATTTAGCTAACGGAGTTGCGAAACTCTGGATCAGCTCTTCATAAAAAAAGAAGTATAGAAGGACATCCCGATGACAATGAAGTATCAATTGGATCGCAGTGTTGCTCAAGCCGTCGCGAGACGCGTGTTATCTATCGAAGCTTGCGCACTACAATCCATGGCAGACAACCCTCCTGCTGATTTTGGACAAGCAGTTAGTTTAATGTTGGGCGTAAAGGGGCGGGTAGTTGTTTCTGGAATGGGTAAATCTGGGCATGTGGGACGTAAAATCGCAGCTACGCTGGCTTCGACTGGGACACCAGCGTTTTTCCTTCACCCAGGAGAGGCTAGTCATGGCGATCTGGGGATGCTCACTGCTGACGACCTCTGCTTACTACTCTCAAATTCGGGTGAAACCCGTGAGCTTTCAGATTTAGTCCGCTACAGTCAGCGTTTTGACATACCAATGGTATCAATCACGCGCGACGAAAAAAGTACACTTGCACAGTATTCAAATGTCGTTTTGACATTGCCTGATCTGCCCGAAGCCTGCTCGATTGGCATGGCACCAACTACTTCGACTACTTGCGCGCTAGCTTTAGGAGATGCCCTTGCAGTTGCGCTAATGGAAGAACGCGGCTTCATTGCAGACTCATTCCATACTTTTCACCCCGGAGGAAAATTAGGTACGCAACTTTTGAGGGTGCGCGACATCATGCATACTAATGACGCAATACCGGTTGTCAGCCCATCCACCGCTATGGGCGATGCGTTGGTTCTCATGAGCGCAAAGGGGTTCGGAGTTGTCGTTGTGGTTGATGAGGGAACGCTGTACGGCGTCATTACAGATGGAGACTTGCGTCGTAACCTCAAGGGTCTGATGGCGCTTAATGCTGGCGTGGTTGCGACGCGTAGCCCTCTAACAGCACATCCTGATATGCTAGTCTCGGAAGCACTTGGCGTAATGAATCGGGAGAAAATTAGTGTTCTCTTTGTGGTTGAAGGCGAGGGTAACCTCTGTGGTGTTATTCATATCCATGACTGCCTGCGCGCTGGCGTCGAATAATCGACGTGCTCAGCTATGCGTCACTACTAACTGTACCCGACGCTTCAACCTTCGCACAATAGGTCGCGCATAGCTGTACGACAGAACAAACACCACGCTGAAAAATACCACCGCTAAAAATGCCGCGCTTGGCTGATCCCATAACAGCACACCGGTTAAAGCCGGAACGATAACAAATGGGGCCAGAATGAGCGTGGTGAGCGGATTTGCGAGCCCGCGCCGCCCTCGACCCAAGAAGTGAATTTCAAGTGTGCGCATCACCATCTGGTGTGCATGAAGGCGGTCCGGGGCAGTGGTCGCTTTCTTCCGTTTTGATCGGCGGTAGATTGAAAGCACCATATCAGCGATTGGCCAAAACATCGTGAGAACAATTGCCCAAGGGGAAACGTCCGGTGCATTGGCGATAATGAAGATGCCTAGCCAGCTTAAAATAAAGCCAAGAACATAGGCCCCGCCGTCCCCCAAGAAAATCAGGCCAAACGGGTAGTTGAGCAAAAAGAACCCAAGCACGGTGGAGGCCAGCATAATCGCAAGGGGGACAATATCTGCATACCCAGACTTCTGTGCGATATAAGCCAGTGTGAGCGCAGCTGTCATTGCGGAAAGCGATGACAGCCCGTTTACGCCGTCAACCATGTTGAACGCATTGGCCACGCCAGCCGTGATTAATAGTGTAACCGGAATACCAATTGCCCAATGCCACATCACCATATCAAGCCCTGGAATTTCTACCCTTGGAAGCCACAGTTTGAAAAAGAACATCACAGCAAGGCTCGCCACAGCTGTGGCTATAAGACGATCCCGAGGAGAGACTCCGAAGCCTAAGTCTTCGAAGATGCCTGCGAGAAACAAAATCAAGCTAGCGAGGATGAGGTAGGCATAGGGTCCAGCAATCGCATCTGGCGCAAAAAAGATGCTGACAACAATCGACAGAAAGATTGCAAGTCCCCCAACCCGCGCCGTTCGGCGGACATGCATGGATTGTACCGCACATGTGTGGTCATCTTGGCCTGCCAGTCTGGGCGCCCGAGGCGCAAGAGCGATAAGGACCGTACAGATAAAAAAAGACAGGAATATCAGCACATAATTGTGCCAGAAAAACATATTTATCCCGAGGTGCTCCATGGCATGTGAACTACTTGGTCTAGAGAAATTTAAACAGGTGAAAAAATATTAGAGCTTTAAAATAAGCATTATAACATTACACCGATGTGTCTTTTATCTCAAGGCCAGTGTTTTTTGATGCGCGCCTTAGTCGCCCTTCTCCGCTCGCATCTTCACGAATCCTACAAACGCGGCATCTGCTGCGCGTAGCTTGGGCCGCCCGGAAGCTGCCCAAAAGGCCCGCCAGTCGGCTTCCAGCGCATAGACATCCGCGCCGGGCAAAATTGCCCGCGCAGCCTCGATCGCCTGTTCTGACAAGGGTGGTGCTTCGGGGCCATCTTCGATCAGGGTACGGCGGGTGAAGCGGATCATATCGCCCGCCTCTTCCTCCATCTCGTAATCCGGTAAGTGATTCGCCACAATCATATCGCGCAGCATCTTGCGAAAGACACGGCGCGGGGACGCAGAGCCGGATTTTTTCAAAAGCAGCTCAACCGAGATCCGCCAGGCCGGTTGGCGCCCACAGTGCTTGCGCGCAATCTCATAGACCCGTCTCTCCAGCGGTTTGCGCAGACGAAAATAATCGCGGCTCAGCGTGAGCACTGATTTTGACAGCACCGCGCGGTAAAGCCATTCCGACAGGGTAACCTTGACACTCACCATCCGGCCGCCACGGGCACGGCGCACGATCTCCCAATTTTCGATCAGACCAAAGCCGCTGGTCACCTCCATCCCACCTGTCTCCAGATTTGTGGTGATGCGCGTCCCCGCCAACCGCTCGAAAGCTTCACGTAGCCGGCGGTAGGCATCGCCAGAGGTTTCGCGGTTCGTCGCGACCAGCATATCGTAGGCGCGTAACGTCAACGTACGCCCTACGGCGCGGCCAGCATTCAGCGCGGCCATCAGCTGACTGATACAAAAGATCAGGATGTCTTTATCATGGATAGTCGCAAGCCCGCGCATACTTGGTACGACGGTAATATCGGTCCCGTTATGGGTGTAGTTCAAAATACGTCGATCCGGCTTGGTCGAGAGCGAAAAAATCGGATGTTCCATCGTTGCAAGATCGTCTTTCGGGATCGCATCAAAGATATCGCAGACAAAGAAATCCGCCTGATGCCGGTCGGGCAACAGGCCCTCTGCGGGCGCGGGGTTTGACATCTTCTGTCCTCTGCCTGTCGACAGCCTCCGCCTCTTACGTGCGAATTTCTGCCGTGATCACTGCTCG